>OGEO01000415.1_pt1 | contig 42162 bp, 26 predicted proteins | sample 1570661 | NCBI WGS metagenome assembly OGEO01 (sample SAMEA2582142, study PRJEB24529) | metagenome | biome: Human gut stool | place: China | collected 2011
AACGCCCCTGTTCAAGATTATACTACAAATGCCTATGCTGCACAAGCGCTGGGACAGGGGTCTGACACCGGTGTCCCACAAGTGCACTGGGACACCGGTGTCAGACCCCTGTCCCAAAATACATGTTTATTTTTTTATATTATTATGGTAAAGTTATATTATAGTGACTTTATAAATCTACAGGAGATAAACTATGAATATTTTACTACAGATTGGACTAGGGCTGCTGCCCGGAACCGTGGGTGCCATATTCTTTTTGATAAAACGGCGTGCCATCGGATTTAAAAAAATACTTTTCACTCTCTTATTGACCATCGGATGTGGGACATCCATCTTCTTCGGTGCGTCCGGTTCACTTAAGGAAATTCAATCCCCTCACACGCTCTCACAAAAAGAATTAATTGAATTTGCTTATGCCCTATATTCGGAAGGCGCGTACACACAGCTTGACGAAGTTATCGACCAGTATAGCAGGCAGTACGGCTATGACGACAACTGTCGGCTTATATATGCCCGCGTTGCCATGTCCGAAGCCGACTATGAGCGCGCCGCGGCTCTATATGATTATCTGTGCAACAACTCTTCCCTTGTGAGTGCTGAGGACAATGAAGTGGTCTTTGCCAGAAGCAAAGCCTCCGCAAGCGTCTCCGACCTTATCACAATCAACTACCTCACCCAATCCGATGCCGCACTTGAGGACTACGGCTACACGCAGGACTCTTATGAGACAATAAGCAGTATAATCTCGCAGACCTCCGATGACGTATCCCGGAATATTTTCAAAAATATTGAAAAAAATTACCCTATTTCAGCTTCGGCATCCGATTATGCACGTATGATTGTTGAGCTTGACCAGCTCACGGTTGAGCCGGGCGACGAAGATAATAAGAAAATTCTTTCGGACTACAAGGACGGCTTCAAGGAGATCGAAAAGGAACACCCTGAGTATCTCACCCTTCCTCCCGTGCAGAATGCAAGAATCAAGACATACATTATGAGCGAAGATTACTCCGGCTTCGTAAAAAGTCTCGACGGCAGCTCCTCCTATCAGGAGCTTATGGTCGCATCCGAACTGTACATGGATGATTTAGTGTCAAAATCAAATTTTTCCAATGAATTCAGGAAGCTCAATCCATCCCAGACCAGACTGTTAAAGCAAGCACTGTCAAAGATTTATCAAAATGCCGGAAGCGGTCTTAACAAACAGGAACGTAAACAGTTAAAGGCACGCGTCAATGCACTCACCTCACAGCTTGGCGATATCGTCCTGCTCACAATCAAGGATGAGCTTGTGTCCGAAAACAGCTCCGTAGACAGCACCGACACCTCCAAGGTTCTTTTGCAGGCTGCCAAGATTGACAACTATTTTGGAAATGAGACATCCGCCCAGACCTATATACAGGCGGCACTCAACACATCCCAAAACTCTGACGACAAGAAATATTCGTCTGCCATGCTCAGCCTTATGTCCGTAATCGACAACACTGAGGTGTCTGATGAGATAAAAAATGTCCCTAAATATGTGGGAACAGCCCTCGACCACTCGCTTCCGGTAAGGGTTGAGCCATACATAGCAGCAGCAAAAGCGGCAAACAGTACCACGAGTGATTCTGATGAGTCACAGCCCGATTTTTCACAAACGGCAATAAATTATGTAAGCCGCGTGAAAAGTTCAATATTCATAGGCTCCATCGACAGCTCTGAATTTGAAAATATAACTGCAAGAGTGCAGATTGACTGCGACATCAAGGATATTGATGAATTGAAAACTGCCCTGAAGATTTATGACTGCAACAAAGAAATAATAGATTACGAACTCAAAAAGATAGATTTTAAGACCTCCTATGTCCTCCTTCTGTGCGACGTGTCCGGCAGCATGGGCGGAAGCATTGAGGATTTAAGAAACGCCGTCACAACCTTCATCAACGAAAAAAATTCAGATGAGAACCTCGCCGTTGCAACCTTCAGCAACGCGGTCGGAACCTTCATGGATTTCAACACCCCGGATGATGACCTTGTTTCCCTTGCACAGTCAATGTACGCGGAAGGCGGCACTGAAATGTTTTCCGCCGCTGAGTACTGCCTGAATCAATTTACAGCCGCCAAGGATGAGAATAATGTCCTCATACTGATGACGGACGGACAAGACAATTTCCCTCATTCATACAGTGAAATATATGAAACCCTTGGAACTCTGGCGTCACAAAATAACGTCACAATATATACCATGGGACTTGGCAGCGATGTGGACACCTCATATCTTAACACAATTGCCGGAAGCGGAAACGGCGAATTTGTATATGTTTCCGACAGTGCAAGCCTTACCGCCTTCTATGACATGCTCCATTCACAGATGTACAGCCAGTATGAGCTGACCTACAAGGCGCTTGATACAACCACCGGTTCAGGGCGAACACTTGAGGTCGCACTTCCGTCAAAGAATCTCCGTGATATCAAGACTTATTCTGTCGGAAGGAAGGATGAGGAAGGAGCGGATATCACAGAAAACAACGCAGAAAAAACGCTCACAGTGAGCGATATGCTCATTTTCGGTCTGGCACCGTATACCATAAACAAACCTTCCGTGCCACAGGACATCCCTGTCAAACTCAAAGGAAACGGTTTTAGCAAGGATTACGAAATATCAATCAAGCTATCCGGAGAGACCTCATATACGCTCACTGCCACATATGAAAATGAACAGACATATAACGTAATCGTCCCTTCCAACATCGCTATCGGGACATACAATGTGGAAATTGTCATCAACGGCAATAAAAAATATATACCGAATGGTTTCCAGGTTTTCGATCACAGTGCATTTAAAACCACATTCGGCAAATACGTCTTTACGTCGATGGAGAAAAACGTCGACGGAACAACCACCATACTGAACGGAAATGTCACACTCAACGACTGGCTCCACTTCAAGGGACATATTGAACTCAGAGGTGATTTGGAAAACGATGGCTCCATCACCGTATATGACAGTTCAGGTTCGTATGTATCCTTCGACCCGGTAGAAGCCACCGGCTTCGCAAAATACCTCGCCAATCAGGGGACCGTTGCTAACCTGCCAAAGCTTGACCGGTTCACACTTTACAATGACACCAACGCAAAAGCGGACGAATCGGACTACCTCGTTGATGATATAAGCACCAGTTCCTTGAGCCTGTTACACCTTGTAACATTTGATAATATCAATATAAGGCTTTATCCTAACCATATAGGCATATATCACTCCAGTGGTGAGCTTGAACTGCCCGGAATGAAAAAATGGCTGGATATGGATGACAAAAAAGCATTTGAATTTGACTTTGGAAATATATCAATAGACAGTAAAAATGTAGGAATAAAATTTTCAACCAAACTGCAAAATGACCAGGACAAGCTGTCATTTACCTCCATAAAAGGCAGGTTTTTTAACAATGCCGTGCATTTTAACGGTCACCTTTCGGTGGATGTTGACACCTACAAGAACGAATACAGCGTCGGCGGATTGGTCCGCTTTGCCATGCTGGCAAGGCAGTCCGGCTTCGGTGCCAAGGTCACCGTCAAACAGACGACAGTAAAGGATAACAAAACCGGCAAGGAAAATACGAAGCTTGTTGCCGATTCGGTTGAGTTGAGCGTGGAACCCGGAGTACCTATAAAGCTCCCTACAGTGCTTCCTGTTACAATCAAGAAATTCTCCGGCTCCGCCTCAGACATCAAGAGCTGTGTTGAAAACAATGATTTCTGGAAGATTAACCTCACAGGAAAATTCTCGCTGTCATGCGGTGACTTAAAAGAGGATTTCCCTAAGATAGCCTCAATAACCGGAATCAACAGCGTATTTGAAATGCCGGACACCACTTTCTCACTTAAATTTTCTCCATTTAAAATAAGTGCGGAAGCTAAATTCAACATCCTGGATGATATCACGATTGCCAAGACAACCCTCCAGGTCGGAGTATTCAATTATACCAATTCCGTGCTTGGACTTAACTCCGAAGAGGTGAAGGGGTTATCGGCAAGTGTTTCGACCGGGCTCACATGGCAAAGCAAGAAAAAGAATGTTTATGCGGACGTATCCGGAAAAATTGAATTTGATGGACATACCGAATTTATCGGCATTGTCTATGACGGCACAGCAAAATACGATATCAACTGGTGGCTGTTCAACTTTGAATCCAAAAAGGAGTCAACAGGCGCTCTCGGCTTCCATTTAACCAAAAAGGACAATGTAGAATTTATCCTGAAAGGCAATGAACAGGACAGCAAGGGCAAAAATAACGGTTTCTACTACTATATTGACAAAAACGGAGCCGGCAGCTCCAAGAGCGGAACCTTGAACTAATATGACAAAGGAGAACAATATGAAAAATAAAAAATCATTCCTGTTATTTTTATTTGCTATCATAATATGCGTGTTTGCGGCACTTCCTGTCTCCGCCGCTTCAAAGCAGGCACAGATTTTTTACGCTTATTCAGAACAGGACGTTGTAATCTTATTCAGCTTCGACAAAGAAGTTGTGGATATTACATTCATATCCCCATCAGGAGATAAATACACAAAGGCGGACACCGAAAAGATAGACTACGCTCAGGGCGAATTGTGGGCAACCTACCGCGTAAAATCCGCTGAACAAGGTCAATGGTATGTCGAATATGACCTTAAGAGTAACTCAGGAATAGATTATTCCATTATTGATGAAAATACCGGAATATGGATTCAATATCTCGACGCAAGCGTACAGGAGAATAATTCGCTTCTGGTTGAATTTGAAGCGGACAGTGACAGCCGCAAAGCCTACTACGATTATACACTGTACGCCATAAACTCATTCGATTCCAACGATTACAGCATGATAGCCCGCGGCTTCACCATGCCGAATGAGGCTTACTCATGCTCAGTTGACATATCCGCTCTTCCTAGCGGCACATACTATCTGCGGCTTGAAGCCTATTACTATGAGGGCGATGCGGAGATTTTCGATTCATTTTCCTCGGAAAACTTTGTGTGGAATAACACGATTGAACCTATAGCAATGGAAAACTTCGATATCACTATCGACTTCACAGAAGGCATATCTACAATGGACTGGTCCGATTATGCGAAATGGTCCGATGAAAAATATTATGTGACTGCCTCATGCGGCGATGAAGTCCTCTTTGATGCAGAGCTTGAAAAAGACACCAAGACAATGCAGATTGTCTTTCCAAAGGACGCCGATTCTGTTGAGTTTACCATAAAGACAATGATAAACGGAATATGGTCAGCAAAAACCATCCGGAAAATAGATTTTACAAAGGAATACCTGTACACTCCTGTCGGCGCTGTTGTCGGATACGGCAGTGGGCAGATTGAACTCCGGTACAAGACAACCAACCCTGCCCAAATCCATGTAAACCTAAATGGAAATGAGGGCAGCTTCCCGGTTGAAAACGATGGCTCACTGTTTTTTGATGCCGATTCCGATATAAACACCGTATATGCCTCCTTTTCAGCCGATGAGCATACCACATATATCATTGATACGGAAGTGTACTTAGACAAGTACCCTCCAACCATCACTCTGATAGATGACATTGACGGAAAAACCTTTTACACAGACTCTGCGGTGATACTCGGAAGCGTATCCGACGCTGTCCGGCTTACCATCAACCAGACTGAAACTGAGCTTGCCGACAGCACATTCTCATACACCGCCAGCCTTAACATCGGTGAAAATATCTTTGAAATAGAGGCCTATGATGTAAACAACAATGCCTCCAAGATGCTTGTCACCCTTTACCGGGAGCCGGCAGACGGAAAATCCGGTGCTTTTTCCGCTACATGGAAAAGCTATATTCCGTTACTCGCTGCACTTACTGCCAGCATCATCATATTTATTCTATGTGCCGTGTTCATGAAGAAAAATGCTTCAACTGTAGGAAAATCAAAACATACTCAGGTCTATCTGATTTTCTTTGACATAATTACCGGATGTTCAGATGCCATATGTATATGGCAGTTCATCAAACGATACCTTTTTAGCAGCTCACCTGCGTTTCTTGACTTCGCCGAGACCTCAATGGTCAATGCAGCCAACTACCTCATGCTTCAGAAGGTCTTCGGAATTGCTGCTGCAATACTGTCAATAATATTCATCATCCTGTTACTGATGACAATTATAGCATTAAAAAAGAAAAAGAAAAAAGAAGAGCCTGCATAAGCATATAAGTGTTATGAAGCTGACAGAAAAGCTCTCGCAAGGAATACCTACGAGAGCTTTTCTTATTTGTGGACAGGTGAGAGCAGCTTGACCGCCTACTCAAAAGCCGTCCATAAAGAATCGCACAAATCCAGTGCAGATAGTATAACTGCATCCATGTCATAATACTTGTACTCTCCAAGCCTTCCTCCAAATATCACCTTAGGCTCCGCCTGTGCAAGCTTACTGTACTGTGCATACAATTCGTTATTTTTTGCATCGTTTACCGGATAATACGGCTCATCCCCCGGCTTCCATTCTGAGGAATATTCACGGCTTATTATGGTCTTAGGCAGGTCGTTTCCCTTCTCATCCTTGCCGAACTCAAACCACTTGTGTTCTATTATACGTGTCCACGGCGTCTCCCTGTCTGTATAATTGACTGCCGCATTTCCCTGAAAATTAGGTATATCCAGAAGCTCATTCTCGAATCTCACAGAGCGATACTCAAGATGTCCCAGACTATAATTAAAATAAGCATCTATCTGCCCCGTATAGATAACCTTATCTGCAATAGCATCAAGCTCTGCCTTATTTTCAAGATAATCCGTGTTAAGCCTTACCTCTACTCCATCTAAGAGGTTCTCAACCAGCTTCGTATAACCACCCACCGGTATTCCCTGATATAGCGCATTAAAATAATTGTTATCAAATGTAAAGCGCACGGGAAGTCTCTTGATAATGAAGGCTGGCAGCTCCTTGCAGGCACGCCCCCACTGTTTCTCAGTATAACCCTTTATCAGCTTCTCATATATGTCACGGCCGACCAAGGATATTGCCTGCTCCTCAAGATTTGCAGGCTCCCCCTTAATCTCTCCACGCTGCTCATCAATCTTAGCCATCGCCTCCTCAGGAGCCACAACCCCCCACATCTTATTGAATGTGTACATATTAAACGGAAGCGAATAAAGCTCACCATGGTAATTGGCAACCGGGCTGTTGGTAAAACGGTTAAACTGTGCAAACCCGGTAATATACTCCCATACTCTCCTGTTATTTGTGTGAAAAATATGTGCGCCATACTTGTGCACATTGATTCCTTCTATCTTCTCCGTATATACATTTCCTGCAATATTCGGTCTTCTCTCCACAACAAGAACCGACCTGCCTCTGGCATTCGCTTCATGCGCAAACACCGCGCCATATAATCCCGCACCAACCACCAAATAATCGTACTTCATTGCCTTCTCCTTGCTAATATATTTCCTTTGGGACAGGGGTCTGGTCCCTGTCCCACAGCCAATGCTTTAATATTAACATTGCCTCCGATATATGGCAAGAATATGTTAGAATACACTTTCTGATAAATTTAATGTTTTTTCGTACCATTCATGTTATGTTAATCAAAAACTTTAAGGAGACAAACATATCATGAACAGTATATCAACACTTATCACCGAATATTTAGATTCCTGCCGCACACAAAAATGCTTAGACGAAAAGACCCTCAAGGCATATCGCATAGACCTGCGCCAATTCTCAGATTTTATATCCGATTCCACCCAGATCGAAGTCATAACCGACATCACCTCTGAAACACTCGAAAACTATATAAGCAGGCTCCATGTCGAATACAAACCAAAGACCGCCAAGCGCAAAATTGCCTCTATTAAAGCTCTGTTCCACTACTGTGAATACAAAGAACTGATAGACCGTAACCCATTTTCAAAAATACATACTCGTTTTCGTGAACCGGTTATCCTCCCTAAAACCATCCCACTCCACATAGTTGAGAGCTTTCTATCCACCATCTATACCCGGCGCTCTGAAGCAGGCACCGCCTACCAACGGCGAAACGCTCTCCGCGATGCCGCCGTAATTGAGCTGCTGTTCTCCTCCGGCATAAGAATAAGCGAACTATGCAATCTCAAAAATGACAATGTAAATCTCATCGACGGAACCATCCTCATATACGGAAAAGGCGACAAGGAGCGCTATATACAGCTTGCATCCGATGACGTTATCCACATTCTCGATGAATACCGCCGCAGCTTTTCCACCGAAATATCCTCCTCTGCACATTTTTTTGTGAATCAGTCCGGCACTCCCCTGTCCGACCAGTCCGTTCGCCGCATGATTAACAAATACTGCTCCCTCGCCGCCATTGACCTGCACATCACCCCGCACATGTTCCGCCACACCTTCGCCACCAGCCTTCTGGAAGCCGATGTCGACATCCGCTACATTCAGGAAATGCTCGGACACAGCTCAATTAACGTCACACAGATTTATACACATGTCGCGGTGGGGAAGCAGAGAGATATATTGAGAAATAAGCACCCGAGGAAGGGGTTTAGGGTGGGAGGGGATAATTGATAGAGTAACTAACTTTAAGTATGCACAAAGTAAAAGATAATCAGATATTATCTATTAAAATACGTGGTAAGTATTCTTTTAAAATACTATAAATTAAAATTAGGAGGGAATTTATGCAAACACTTTTAGAGAAAGATAGCATTTTCTGTTCTCAAGGAGATACGTCAAGCAAACACACGCCAAAGAAAATTTTTAAATCTGCAAAAGGAATTTTTCTATATGACGATAAAAATATTAAGTACTTAGACATGCAAATGTTTAACAGTGCTACAAATTTTGGATATCAAAATGAGGCTTACAATGATTGCCTGCAAAAACAATTAACCACACTTCCATCCCTTGCTGCCGAATTTATGAATGAAAATAGAATTTTACTTTCAGAAAAAATATGTAACTATATGAATTTAAATTATGGTGTTAATGGAAGAGTTCACTTTACGGTTGGTGGAGCTCAGGCTGTGGATGATGCTTTAAAACTTGCATTTAATTATACTGGCAAAAAAGGTGTCATCTGTTTTGAAGGAGGTTATCATGGAAGGACAATGGCTGCTTCTAGTATAAGTTCAAGCTATAGGTACACAAGGCAATTTGGAAATGTAATTGATACATATACAATTCCTTTTCCTAACTGTGCGGCATGTGCATATGATAGACAATACTGCGAAGATAATAATTTATACTGTATAAATAGAATAAAACGTCTTTTTGACAGCGAATTTTTAGGTATATATGACACCAACTCAAATGAAAGCAGATATTCCACATTTGTATTTGAACCCGTTCTTGGAAGAGGTGGTTATGTATTTCCTGCCCCCAATTATTATAAACAAATATTTGATATTCTTCATTCACATAATATTGTTACAATTGCAGATGAAGTTCAAATGGGATTTTATAGAACAGGTAGAATGTGGAGTTTTGAAAATTATAATATTTGTCCTGATATTATTGTTTTCGGAAAGGCTATTTCAAACGGACTTTGGCCATTATCAGGTGTGTGGGCAAGTGAAAAAATTATGTCTCCAGAACTTTGGAAAACTGGTTCTACACATTGTACATTTGCAGGACATCCATTAGGAACCGCTATAGGTTTAAAAACATTTAATATTATAGAAAATCCCATGCAACAGCAAAAAATGTCAAAAAGTAGCCAACACTTTGCTGAGATTATTCAAGGTTTAAAAATTGATTATCCTTTTATGACAAGGGTTCAAGTTTTAGGACACGCAGCAGGAATTGATATTTGTGATCCTAATACACATGAACCTGCGACAGAAAAAGTCCATAAACTTGTCGAAATGGCATTAAATAATCCCTATGAATATAATTGTGAAAAATATGGCATAATTTTGACTGCGGGAGGTCTACACAATTCCAGTCTTATGTTATCTCCATGTGTATTTATTTCAGATGAAGAGTTGAATTTATTTAATAAACTATTTCGCTTTTATATAAATACTGTATTTGAAGTATAGATACGAATAGCGGGTAATAATAATTACCCGCTATTTTATAGATAAACTTTATTTTAAAAGGCTGTAAATAAAGTTACTCAAAAATCCTGAACAGGAGTTAGAATGCAATATACATTGCAAAAAATTTTGTGATACATTTATTTTTTTTATTTGTTCCAGATTATAAAATAATCTAGCCCAATGTAGTTGTTCTAAAGTTCTGTTTTCTAAAAATAAATCTATATTGTACATTATTTCATCTATTTCTTCCTGCTTGAATTTAAAGAAGTTTTTTTCAATTTCATTTTTAGTAATCTCACTAAATCTAATATAATTTTCTTTGTATATACGTATAATTCCTCTTCTTATAATTGGTTCATCATAACTTGACAAATTTTCCAGTGCAAGATACCCCTCTTCCGGATATATACTTATCATTTGCCCCAATGCATGAACAATTCGGATTATATCACTATAGTTTCCAGTGTTTGCCATGCATTCTGTCAGTTGCCAATATACTTTTAAATCATTATGTTCCATATCCCATTTATATGCCTTTTCAACTTTACTTTTATATAATGATGTATAAAAATAAAATGCAAGTGGATTAAACCCATCTTCAAATGTGCGTTGAAACTCCTCAGAAAATTTATTCACGGAAGCCCTTCTTTCTGATTCTGGAAACATAAATAAAACACGGTCATATTTGTTAACTATTTTTTCAAAAACAGAAGTGAATCTATCACGATTACATGGAAAATTTATGTATAAGGACCAAAATAAACAACTAAAGAAAAAATCTAAGTGTTGTACAGGGATATTAGTTTTATTATCAAAAAAATTCATCAATAACAAATATGTTTCATCAGGATAGTTTTTCATAGCTTGTATCATTATTATGTTTGATAAAATAAAAGTCCAGCTATTATTAATATCGGTATTTATTTCAATAAGATATTGAAAATCCATATCTGTTATTTTTTCATTGTTTAACACTTTATTAATAAGGATTAATATAGTATCATCCTTACATTTAATAAATTGTTCTTCAAAATCTTCTCCTGCATTAAAAAATATATTATACGAATATTTCATTAGTATATTAATTGTATTTTTAATAGTTTTGTCCTCAATTTTTATAAACGGAATTAAATTTTTCTCTATTATTTGATTTAATTGATTATATTTTTCTCTATCATTATTATCCCACCCCCAATATGTTAACAAGTGTAACAATAACAAAATGCCATTTTCCGAACTAATATAATTTCCAAATAAATTATCGTGTGTTTTCGGTAAATGCTCTTCTAAATATTTATATAGTATATCACTTTTAAATATAAATGCCGAATAGCTTAATATATTATTTTCATCTTCCCACTTTGATAATAATGCGGGACATAACTCTGCACTCAATTTTAAAAGATATTTTTGCAATTCTAATGAATAAGTATTAATATCAATTTGATTTATATAATTAAAAAATAATTCATTATTCTTTCTATAGCATTGATAAATAATATTCGTTATAACCTTATTTTGTAACCGTGTGATTTTATTTTCTAACAGATTATCTAATTGTTTTAAAATAAAACTTATATCATCAATTTTTTTACAGTAAGAAAAAATTTCATATATCATTTGAATATGCATATCTGACAACTTTTCTGAATTTTTTATAATAGGAATGATTTTATTACTAATTGCATCCTTCCAACTACAATCCTGTAAAAAATATTGACTACTAAAGTATGATATAAACTCCGGATATATAATTTTATTTTGTAAATTAATAATTCCTTGATTTTTCAAAAGCTCATATACATTTGAATTTATATCTGTATTGTAATATTCTGGAAAAAGCTCTTTATATGCTAATATCATTAGTGCTTTATTTAAGGCATGTTTGGTAATGTTGTAATTTAAATTTTGCAACCTTTGATACAAGGAATCTACATACAATTCGTAAAAATTTCTATTATTTGTTAAGTCAATATTATTTGTATTTATGATTTCCCACACATATGGAATACTTAATAAAGCTTGATATTTTGATAAATCTATACTGGTATTATCTTGATATTTTTCTAATAACAATGTTGTTTCTTCACTTGAAAAATTTTTAATATTTATTTCAACAAAATTAGTGATTCCGTATAAATTTAATTTATTATTTTTTATCTTTGCATAAATATCATCCTGAAAACAGATTATGAACTGTACATATTTAAATTCGCGGGACACGTTAATAAAATTAAAAAATTCTAAATAATAATTAGTCTCAATTTTATCAAAACAATCTTCGTTAAACAAATTATCTATAACAAATACCAAATGTTCCTTTTTTTGATTCCACCAATTTAAAAAGCTGTATAATACAGAAAAGGAAACTTTTGTTTCATACCCTAAGGCAAGCGCAATATTTTCCAATATACTGTGCTCAGTGCCAAACATAATAGGAAAAAAGGTAATATCATTAATACTTTCCATTTGTTTATATACAAAGCTTGTTTTACCTGTTTTGTATTTACCTATTATTGCTAAGCATTTTTCGTTATATGTCTGTAGAAAATTTTCCATTTGTTTTGCTTCATGTTTTCGACGTATTATTTTATTCGGGCATTTAATTTTCTCTTTATATAATCCTATTTGCATTTCTATCTTGGATCTAACAACAGTTGGTAAAAAAATAGGATTTGCGTTTTTCATTATAGCATTCCTTAAAAATGTTGTAGCCAATTTTTGGAATAGTTTATCAAAAGAGGTATTGACATATTTTAGTTTATTATTATTATTTAATTCTGATACCAAATCAGACTGGTTGTTAGGTTCACAAATATTACACCAGTAAACTTCGCTTAAATCAGCCATCTCCTGCTTAAATATTTCAGTAATTAAATTATCATATCCCCCATATCCAACAACCAAAACACTATACTCTTCAATTATAAATTTAAATAAATTTATAAATTCATGTGCATACTCCTTGGATTCAAGTTCCTCTTTTGTTAAATGAGTTACCAATCTGTCACTTAAATCACCATGCATTTTTAAGTATATAGGCGATATTTTATTACGTTTTTTATAATATTCTTGAGGTACCGCACGTCCTGGAGTAAAAATCGTAAATGGTTTTATACCTAATAATTTCTCAGTCTCTTCTAATAGATAATCAAAATTAGTAGTAATAATCGCATCAATGAAACCATTTTCTGCAAGCATAACAAGTAATTCATATCCTTCGGATGGAGCACTATTGCTTCTCATTATTTTATCTAAAGTTTCACAACGACCATCTTGCGAAAGATTATCTACAACCTTTTGAAACTCTTCATCTAATTTATTATCGGTTATATCATTTGATATTTGAAAACCGTTTTCATTTAAAAATTTTATTTTTAATTCACGAAATAGAATACCGCCACTTGAAATATCCGCTCCAGCACCTAATAGTACACATATACCATGTTTACTATGTTCTCCTTTTTTAACGCTACTAATATGATTTATTATATTATCAATTGTTGCACTCACTTAATTTTCCTCTTTTCATAAAGTGTAAAATATATTTTAAATTTATTTACCTAATTTTTAATTACTAAATTAATAGCAATTAGAATAAAATCAATGGATAATATCTGATTATCCGTCAGTTTCCCATCATTCACTCCCCATACTTCCCCTTCAGATACTCCGCCACATCGTCAATCTCAGGGAAAAGGGTGGCTCTGTTGATTGAAAGTGTATCCAGTTCTTTTAATATTGTCTCCTTGTCATTAATCACAAGAACCAATTGCTTTCCCCCGGTATCTCTGCAGCGAAGACTGTCCAGATTGTCGCTGTCGCCGCCATCACCGGTAAGACCGCATATTATGAATGAACCATCCTGCTTCATAATGCGCTGATTGTTTCGTATCGGTGTCACAAATACATGTCCGGTTATGTCTGATTTCCTGATTCGCGGTTCAAATGCAGGATTTCTTGATTTGACTTCACTTGCCAGCTTTCCGGCAAGCTCCTGATATTCTGCGTCCTCCGCTTCAGGCAGTCCATTCATACATAATCGGTACAACTGTGCCTGTTCACGATAATTGAGCGTCGGAAGCGCCGCAAGCAATGCTGCCGTATCGCTCTTTGCATATCGCACATGGTCTTGTCCTGTTGTGAGTACTATTACCTCCCCTATGTGCTCTCTATTGCTGCAACATGCAAAATAAAGTGCAACCAGCGGATTCTCTGTTATGTCAAGCAGCCGCGTTGGCAGACCATAATGCTGCATTTCAACCAGATACTCCAAGTGGGTCTGACAGTGGGTAAAATTCTGCGCACATCTGACAAGCAGCTCCTGATACATTATACTTTCATTCGTGAACCAGCTCTGCTTTCTCTTTATTCCGGGAACAAGGGCATAATCAAGCAGTGAATGTCCTCGATAGAATAGTGTCTCATCCGAATTTTCCTCTTTGAGTGAAAAAGTATATTGTGCGTACTCCTCAACTGAATTTATAATTTCAACATAGCAAGAATGAGCATTGTACACTATCTCATCAGCAACCACGAACTCTGCATTATAACGGTCAACATATCTTGTGTTTTTAAAGAAGCCTGTGAGTAATATCCTGAGATAGTTTCGTTTAATCGACGTCTTTGTGACAAAACGATATGGAAGAAACAGCCAGAATATCAATGCCTTTTCCTCCTCAATATCAAGTGCCGAAACATGCCCAAGCACCGTATCCAGATACTCAAGCATAACTTCCATGTCCTCCGAAGGAATACAGGATTTTACAAACAGCTTTTGGACTTTTGAACCGGGCAATTTTGTATAATAGACATTTTTATTAAGTCCATATTTCCCCGCCCTCAGTATGTAGCCGGCATCCGCATATCCATGCTGTAAAATTCTTTTTCCGAATACGTCATATATGGCATCAATAATATATTCATGCCCACTGTGTGCATACGCCAGCAACCTTTCCACATCAGAAAATAGCTTTTGTTCTGTTTCTTCCATGCTCATCCAGTCCCCATTCCACAATCATGCATTATCGTGCGTTGAATTTTATATGCATTTATATCATTTTACTACATTATTTTCAATCTGTAACCTGCCAGAGTTGTCATATATCTTATATGAAACTTATTTTCTTTAAAACTAAGTAGATGCCGTATATGATACTGCAATTACAAAAAATATGCCATCTCCATAATCCGGAAATGGCATAGCTTAGCCGCTGGGACAGGGGTCAGACCCCGTGTCCCAACATTGGGACATGGGGTCTGACCCCTGTCCCAAGTGTTATTCTACTGTAACGCTCTTAGCCAGATTCCTTGGCTTGTCAACATCCAGTCCCTTAGCCACCGATACATAGTAGCCAAGAAGCTGGAGCGGTATAACCGCAAGCGACGCTGTAAAATGGGCATCTGTCTTAGGAATGTATACCGTGAAATCACAGGTATCCTCTGTCTCGTAGTTGCCGTAGGTTGTAAGACCCATAAGGTACGCGCCACGGCTCTTGCACTCAACCATGTTGCTCACTGTCTTTTCGTAGAGAGCATCCTGTGTGAGAGTTCCTATTACAAGAGTTCCGTCCTCGATAAGGCTGATTGTGCCGTGCTTAAGCTCGCCGGCAGCATAGGCCTCACTGTGGATGTAGGAAATCTCCTTGAGCTTCAAGCTTCCCTCAAGACTCACCGCATAGTCGATACCGCGTCCGATGAAGAAGGTATCCCGCATAGTCGCCTGCTTAGCGGCAAACCACTGGATACGTTCCTTGTCATCAAGAATCCTGGTAACCTTATCAGGAAGTGTCTCAAGCTCCGCAAGCATATCTGCACACTGCGCCTCTGTCAGCTCACCGCGAACTTTGGCGAACTGGATTGCGAGACAGTAGGAGGCAATAAGCTGTGTGCTGTATGCCTTTGTTGTGGCAACCGCAATCTCCGGGCCGGCAAGGGTATAGAACACGCTGTCAGCCTCGCGCGCAATGGAGCTGCCGATGACATTTACAATGGCAAGTGTCTTGACGCCCTTCTCCTTTGCAAGACGAAGCGCCGCAAGGCTGTCTGCCGTCTCGCCCGACTGGCTGATGATGATAACCAGATCATCACTCTTAAGAATCGGCTTGCGGTACCTGAACTCTGAAGCCACATCAACCCTCACCGGAATCTTGGCAAGATCCTCCATGACATACTGCGCAACAACGCCGACATGGTACGCCGAACCACATGCAACTATATAAATCTGTGAAATTTTCTTAATATCGTCATCCGCAAGACCAACGGATGATAAATCAAGAGTTCCGTCCTTGTAAACAGAATGAAGTGTATCCGCTATCGCACGCGGCTGTTCATGGATTTCCTTTATCATAAAGTGCTCATAGCCCGCCTTCTCAGCTGCCTCAGCATCCCACTTAATCTCAACAGACTCCTTTTCAATCTCATCGCCATCGAGATTATAGAAGGTAATTTGTCCATTTTTAAGACGAGCCATCTCCAGATTGCCGATATAATATACATTTCTCGTATACTTTAATATTGCCGGAACATCTGAGGCAACATAAGCCTCACCATCACTCACACCAAGAACCATCGGGCTGTCTTTTCTTGCTGCATAGATTTCTCCCGGGTAATCCTTGAACATAAATGCAAACGCATAAGAACCGCGGATACGCACCATCGCATGGTTAATCGCATCCACAGGAGTGTGCTCATACTTCTTGTAGTAGTAATCAACAAGCTTTACCGCAACCTCGGTATCTGTCGATGAATAGAAGGAATAACCGTTCTTGACAAGCTTTTCCTTAAGCTCCTGATAATTCTCTATAATACCATTATGTACACCAACAACATTTCCATCATCCGCCATATGAGGATGCGCATTGACCTCAGACGGCTCACCATGGGTTGCCCATCTTGTATGACCTATGCCGCAGGTGCCATACACTGCATTTCCTCCATCCGTTTTCTCGTAAAGAGCCTTAAGCCTGCCCTTTGCCTTGACTATCTGGTATTCTCCATCTCCATCACGGACAGCCATACCCGCTGAATCGTAACCACGATACTCAAGCTTAGAAAGACCATCCAGTATAATCGGTGCAGCCTGATGCTCACCCGTAAAACCTACTATTCCGCACATAAATTTTCACCTCACAAAAATTCAATCATATACTCACATGTTTATAACCAATAGGCTGTATCACCTTACAAATTATAATCTGCGTTTAACTATATCATATTTAAATCTTTTGAACAATATGGCAATGACTCATTTTTCAATTTCTATGAGCAATAACTCATTTTTCAATTTCATGTAATGATATGATAAGTCAAATAATATTTTTCCAATTATTTAAAATTGCTGACAGGCTTAGGCAGCACTTTTTATTTCAGGTAGAAAACATCTTTATCTTCTCTTTCTTAAAAATATAAATGCCCCCATCAGGAATGTGCCAACAACAGCCCATGCCTTTATCTGAATTTTCCCTCCGGTACTCGGAGAGATATGGACAATACCATCCTCGGTACCGTTCCCATCAGCGCTTATTGTTTCCGTGGAACCTCCGGCCAAATTACCGTTCGATTCTGACTCACCACCTATTGCTGCAGTGCTGCTTGACTGTTCCTCGCTGCTTGACTGCTCCTCGCTGCTTGACTGCTCCTCGCTGCTTGACTGCTCCTCGCTGCTTGGCTGCTCCTCGCTGCTTGACTGCTCCTCGCTGCTTGACTGCTCCCCGCTGCTTGGCTGCTCTTCACTGCTTGGCTGCTCCTCACTGCTTGACTGCTCCTCGCTGCTTGACTGCTCTTCGCTGCTTGGCTGCTGCGGTTTCGTTACAGAGAAATTTGCGATTGCTGTTCCACCTGAAGACACTATAGCAAGCTTATGGCTTCCCTCAGACAGATTGCTGATAACCTCAGGCATGAGTGTTACTATTATACTTCCTTCCTTTACAATGTAGTCCTTGTCCTCTACAAGCTCCTTGCTGTCAAGTTCAACACGTATGAAATCGGCAAATGCCGCATTCGACCTAAATACAGCACTCTTGCCCGAGGAAGCATCTATAGCTGCATCATTTCCCGCTATGATTACAGGTGCCAGCTTAGGTATTATTGTATCAGCCATTTTTATAGTATCAGCTGCATTTTTGTCAAGAAAACACTCTCCACATACTTTACAATAGTAATACTCTATGTTTCCTTCCTGTGCTGCGGTAGCTGCCCGTGCCTCCACATGCTCTAATTCATGCGCAATCATGTCTATGTCTGAGCCAATGCTCACCATTTTATTGCAATCCGTACAATATGTGTCGCCCGTGTATCCAACTTCTGTACAGCTCGGTGCCTTGGCACCTCTAACCATGGTATGTTCGTGTCTACTATCATCAAATTCGCCATATTCCTGATGACAGACTGAGCATCTGGCGCGACTGACGCAGGTTGCCTGTCCACCACTGTGAATATGCTCCGCAAAATTTCCTTTTATTGTAAAAGTAAGTGTATTGCCATCAATCGCCGTCACCATGATACTAAGATTATCTGTAATCCACTTTTCCTCATCTACTCCAACCGCCGCATCAACCATCGTAGAATATTGATTGCCCAGCACCTGATAATTCCACTTAGAAGGTGAAGAGTTCATATTGTTCGGAAATTTTGTCCCTGTATCAATAAGGTAGCATACCAGACCTGATTTCATCGGCAGACTGTCAACTCTTTTGCCATTCGTTTTATACAGCTCCTTATACTGGGAATCATACTTGTTTCCATTTGACGCAAAATTCCTGTATTCCAGATAAAGCGTCTTTCCCTTCTCCGGAATATCAAGCTTATATCCTGCAATTCCATGTCCTGCAGTTCCAAGTGCCCTTAGACTATACTCACCTGAGGCTATAATTGTCTGAACGTCTCCGTCCTCAACCCAGCCGAGAACCTCCTTCTCCTTTACCGAAGGAAACTGCGGGATCGGCGACATATGCTTTGCCATCACAGACATGTAATACACCGGAGAACTCTGTGAGGAATTGTATAGATCCTTCAACCCCATTATATGCCCCATCTCATGGATAGCCGCTGCCTGTGACACTATGACATTCCCCTGTGAATCCTTATAAAGATAACCCAGCGTATCTCCATCCGCCTTTGTATACGAGTTGGTCAGCTGGACATACATTCTGCTCTTTACGCTTCCCTTATCCGTATTAATCACTAAATAATCAGCATAATCCTTATAATTCCACAAGGGTGATCCCCAGCCTACCGCTATGTTGCTCTGCGTTGCATTTTTATAAATTATCGTTATGGAATCTATGCAGCCATCCCCATCCTTGTCAAGCTCATCATAACCATAATTGACAGTCCCATCATAATTGGATATCCTGTTGCCCGCCTCAACCGCCTTTGTCACCGCATCCGACCACTCACGCTTCAGCTCATACATACGGGCTCCCGCCTCACCGCTGTCCTTATAACCGATTGGATTTGTCTCACTGTACTCCGCATAATAGCCCCTCTCATGCGACAGCTTAATCGACCCACCATTATCTAACAGATATACGCTCCTTATGCGGCATTTGTTATCCGAAACATTCCTATAATAGTCGCTGACGTTGTACATTGCCGTATTGTAGGAGTTATCCGTTATTTTTCTTACCGGCGTATTCTCATATACATCATCAATAAACTCATCCTCGCCCGCAAATCTCATAAAAATAATCAGGTTTGTAAAATTACTGTCATCCGTGTCTGCAGATGTTTTCTCATAAAAGCTTCCCGCCACGCCTAAAATCACACCAAGCGTGAGCGCAAAACTCATTACTATTTTTATTATTTTATTATGTATTTTATTCATACAACTCCTTATATATTTGTCCTTTATTTTTCTGTGTAATTATAATCCCGGCTGTGAAGCATGCCCAGTACATTCATAGATTAAACCGGCATGTTTTACATCCTGAGCTAACTAACAAAAAATTCCGTTTTTTACAGAATAATTTTGTACTAAAATATATAATATCCGGGTTCATCATCTTCACACAACACTCAGAAGCTGTATATTTTTAGAAGGTAATCGTATACGCATACTCCCTGCTGTCCCCGGCTGCAAGCCTCTGCATTCCTGCCTTATTTTCAATATTTCCGTCACAGCCCGCGACATCGGCAACGCTATACCATGGCTCAAGACAGATAAATTCATCAACCTCCTTCGACCATATTCCAAAATAAGGAAAGCCCTGACAATCCATGGTCACATAAGCCTTTCCCGCCGCATCAAGAAGCTCAATGTGGTTCACCTGATTATCCAGAACAATAAGCGCATCCTTATCGAACATATTCTCCGTTATCCTCGCACAGCTCTCCGGCATATCAAGCACATACTCCTGTGACATATCAATACAGCCCGCCGTATCCAGAAGGCGATATCTCAATGCCCTGCAGATAGCCACGTTATCACTTATATTATTCCCATTAACAGCCGCCGTTCCACCGTATATTCTCAGCGAACAGTCAACCGGCTTCACCTCCCCCGGAAATGTAAACGCAGGATGCCCGCCAATTCCGTACAGCATATCCTCTCCGCCCTCAACAGCTTCATTGACGACCCTCCATTCCACCTTCACAGAACGTGAATCCGCATTTTCAAGGCTGTGCTTCACATACAGTGCAAATTCAAACGGATACACCGTAAGGCTCTCCTCATTCCACCTAAGCACATGTGTCACAGACCCTCCGTCCTCACTGACAAGCTCAAACTGCCTGTCGCGCGCAAAGCCATGCGATGTCATCTTATACTCTCTTCCCCTGTAGCTGTACTTTCCGCCGGCAACCTTTCCGACAAACGGAAAAAGAATCGGTGCATGTCTTCCCCATACCGCCGAATCACCTCTCCATATACGCTCGGCATTACGGCTCTTATCCCATACACTGATAAGCTCGGCACCTGCGTCGCTTATTGTTACCTTTAAATTATTGTTTTCTAATATTCTGTCCATCTATATACCCCCATTTCTTTTACACGTATTAAATTATTCTTACTACAATATTAAAAACCACTGCAATTCCTGTACTCCAATTTTTATTATATCTCAAAAATTAACACTGTACATTAGCTTTTCAAACTACATACATATTTTAGACCGCTTGTTATTCACCCGGCTTTTAACAATTAAAGAGTAAATGTGCTAATTCCTGATAACTCCGTTATTAAACATGACCAGAGTAAATCCGTTTAACCGCCTGCTCATGAGCTATGCCTACACCACTATGAAAAATGACTGCAAAGTCAAATATGTTTTTCAACTCTGCAGTCATTTTAACTCACATGTTAATACTCAATTATTAGTAAAGCGCAACACCATTACCCTGCATATAGCATGGTCTGTTCATCCAATCATATGTAGCTGTGTTTGTAAGGAGTGTACAATCTATCTGCCCATATCCTATACCTCCGGCAATTCCATCGCAAGGGGTCCCATCTGCCCACTTTACTGTATCAGAAAATACAAACCATCCTGCGCACTCAAGACGACCATATGGATTAGCATATAACAGCTTCTCACCCTTCTTGTCAAATGTCAGGACGTCAACATACATATATCCAAATACATCAAAGAAACAGTTGTCATCTACTGCTTCGCCGGAAATCGACTTTGAAACATGTGCAAAGTCGCTAAATACCTCATGTCCATACTTATCAAAATAGATTACATGAACCCCATCCGGATGATATGTAAGACGATCTCTCATGCATGTTCCATCTGCCTGAAAATAATATGTGTATATTCCATCACACTTAAATTCGTTAATAACTCTATTTCCCTCACCATCAACACATGTAACTGTTCCATCATCCGCTCTGTTGAATGTATACCCCTGATACGAAACCGGCCATGTTCTCGTATCTGATACGTCAATATTCCCACTATTATCTGTATTTCCTGAATTTCCACCGCTTCCCGATGATGCATAAACATAATCACTGGATATATCTGTTGAGACTATTCCGTTATATCCTACAGTAACATGAGCCTCCAGCTGCGAATCCGTGTTGCCCGCAACCCTTGCTGTGCAATACATTTCAAAATTGCCATTATAGGGAGGATACCACCGAATCCATTCCCCATTTAATTTCCAACCCTGAACCTCTGTGCGCACACCTGTCTGATAATCATATACTGCCCATCTGTACTCAATATCAATCTGGTTCTTATTCGGCTCTGTGTTCATTCCAATAAAGATACTTCCCGCTGTCTGTTCACTTCCCGGAAGATAAAGATTTCCCTTAACGAGCGCATCACTTGTCTTAGGGACCTGATAAAGAATATCATCACTCCATGAAGATATAGTTCTTCCAGTATATCCGCTTAACTTCTGTAAATAAGGGTTCGTATAAGCTGCTGCCTCATTTGTATTCATATACTTGAACACATTATATGAAGGTTTTTTATTGCCATTAATATCTACAATACCCATATCGTAGAAATCATGACCTTCCGAATTGGTATCATTATACGTTGTAAATATGACCTCATCAACCATATCATTTCTTGTTGCCGCATAATATGTATATGCCATCATCGCAGCCTGTTCTTCCATTCCATAAGCGGAATCAAATCCCTGCTCTGACATAATAATACGATGATTTGTTCCAAAATTGTTCTTAATATAATTCAATAAAACCTCAAGATTAACAGCACATATTGATACTGTATCTTCATCATGCCTTAAATATGCTGAGCTTGCCTTAGTCCATACCTGCTCATGCATCTGTGGTGGATATGCGTGCAAATCAAGGTTCCAATCCTTATCCTTCTCAGCATCTGCAAAAGCATGGATGAATTCACGTGTCGAAACGCCCTTACCCTCATTGGTATTATTCCAGTCATGTGTTACAGAAACATAAGCAAGAGCATTAGGATTGTTTTTCATAAGTGAATTGTAAAGTAAATCATAGCTCTTAACCGCAAGGTCAACTACAACATTGGCATCAAGACTATCCATCGTATAAATCTTGTCATTCAATACATTAACCTCATTATTAATCCACCAGTTCTGCACGAACGTATCCTGATAGCTGTAGCGCTCTGTCAGATAATCTACAATAGCAGTTAGTGCCGCATTAGCCTCAGTATCAGTCACATTCCATGTGTAATAGTAATGTCCCGGCTGAGGATTGTACATAAGCTTCTCCATACCAGCATCATGATTTCCATTAATATCAGTCCAGCCCATCATAAGGCATAGATTCCATGTAACTCCCTGCTCACGATACTGCTTGATGCGGTAATCTATAACCATAAGCATACCGCCCTGTGTCTTATCATCGACATAATAGCTGGTTCCATCACTCATGGTGTAAACCTTGGTACCAACACCCTTCGTGTTAACGAACCATGATATGTCGCAGTTTAAAAACATAGCATCCATATTCAGATTCGATACTGTATCACCAAACTCATCTGAGAAATTCGTGCCCTGCACACCCTTAAGTGCACCCGCCGCTACATTCGCCGAAGTACGTACATCCGCCGCCGTAGCCTTGACATGCGATACATTTCCGGCATTTACATTCATCGGTGTCTTCAATGAGAAAATCATAGTAAATACCATGACAAAACCTAATACTGTTGCCAGTCTTCTCTTGTTTTTCATCTTAATCCTCCTCATAAAATCATTTTATTCATCGTACCTTTTCACTAATTACAAGGTCAATCATATCAATATTATACTACTTTTTTCCTATTTTTCAACCTTTATTGTCTTATGAATTACATTTTTATGAGCTATCCATAAAGACAGCTTTCTCATAAATTGACACAATTTTACATCTATATTCATATCACTGTTTTGGCTGTTAAATATAAATATGTAACTATTTATCTATAAATATTGATTTAATCTGTCAGTTTGCTGTATAATGTCTTTAACATACTCAAACCAACTCGTTTTCAACTGAATATTGAAATTAAATAAACAGAATAATCCAAAGCCCCTTAGAGCCAAAGCTCTGCCTACGTTTTCCTGCATAACAAATTAAAACCTAAGGAGATATTATAATTTTGAAAAAAGAACGTTTGTTATACCTCGACCTTATCAAGTTAGTCGCCGTGATAATGGTATTCACAATACACTTCACACGAACACTTGAATACGCACAGATCAATTTTACAACCCATGTGCTGCCTGATACCTTATTCGGAATGTATCTTGGCTCATACGGTGTGACACTGTTTTTTATTGTAAGTGGTGCCGTGCTCATGTACATCTACGGTGACAAAGAAATCGATCTGGCAAGCTACTATAAAAAAAGATTTCTTGGAATATACCCTATGTTCTGGCTCGCCTTTGCAATATTCTTCATAGCCAAGGAAATCGTATATCCGGGCTTTGCCAAAGGTATCAATCATGGTACATTTCTTTTTACACTGCTTGGCATTGACGGTCAGGTCGGAGTATATACCGGCACATATTATCTTCTCGGCGAATGGTTTCTCACCGTTATTATTATAATGTACTTAATATTTCCATTTTTGAAAAAGCTTGTATTATCACATCCTGTATGGACATTTATAATATTTACGCTTGCAACAATCGCAAGTGCATTCAACTGGTTTGACTGCTATCTTGCCGTAGATGCATATTTTTTCCATCGTATTCCAGAGATACTTTTTGGTATGATATTCATACAATACTTTAAAAAAACGCGTTGGTATATGCTGATTCCTTCGTTAGCTGTGCTTGCCGTACTTGGAATCTTCGACTTTCCGAATATGAATAAGATAGTTCAGATATGGCTTGTGGGATACTCCAGCTTCATTGTACTGGCATTTGTTTTTTCCTTCCTAAAAGGAAAGATTGTGGAATTCATAAGCCATTTTATAGATAGGTTCTGCTATCCTATATTTTTAACACACCACATTATCATGCTCACCTTTATCACCAAGTTCGCACTCGGACGCACCTTCGGAGTAAAGGAAGTATGGCTGGCTTATATTCTGTGCTGGGCAGCGACACTTCTGTCATCAGCATTCCTTGTGTGGGCTACACCGAAGTTGATTAAGCTGTTCTCGTTTTTGTGGAAAAAGCTAGGGAAGCGCTGATTAATTAACCTTATTCTTATCATTATCCCATTTTGTCAGGTTTTTGTAAAATGTTCTCTTTAAAATGGTTTTGTGGTACATTAGACATGGCATAAATCCTCCGTGGTATGTTGGTTTTTCGTCAATTCCATTATACCAAGCGGAACAGATTTATGCCTCCTTATTGGCTGAAATATTGAATTTTTAAGGTTCAGCACACCATATAGGTATAGCAAATTTTGTAAATAATATAAACGCAATACCACTTAAAAATTTTGTTACTAAACCCATTATTTTATCTGTACACATATTCATTTTCTATTTTATGACCCCAATAATGTGATTCATAATACAGCATATTTCCATAAACATCGTACCTATATTCATATTGGATTTGTCCCTCTACCACTTCTCCATTTCCACGGTCTCTATAGCGCGTACAACATAACAAATCACCCAGAGTATTATAATCATATTGATATGTATCGCAATAATTTAAATTTCCATTTTCATCATATTCCGCATCCTTTATAACCTTTCCATTAATATCGCTTCCCTCTATCGAAGATAGTACCCCATTGTTATATTGAAAGATGTCCATATATTGTCCAGTCGAATAATATGTATAAATACTAACTAACACCCAATTAAAGTCCTCAATCTTATATAATTTACCATCTCGTGAGTATTCTGTTTTATCAGAACGATAAATTTCCTTTCTTATTTTTTTTGACTCTTTTCCACTAGAATAATACTCATAATCAGTATATTGCTTTACTCCATCAAAATCACTATCAGTAATTTCCAACAACCTACCCTGTGTATCATAATCGTAGATACTCCAACTTTTTATATTTCCTGCTTCATAATATACCTTTTTAATCAAATTATAACTATCATCATACTCGTAAATATAGCCATTCATTCCATTCCAACCGGATTTAAACTCCTTTAAAGGTAAAGCTACAATCTGCTTCCCATTCTCCCCGAAAGCATAATTCGTACCATCCACCTTGACAACGGTATTCTTTTCCATAACACTTGTGTCCCGACGGTTTGTTTACTATGCCCTTTATTTTTAGGCTGTCTTCTACTTATTTGTTTCAAACTTTCCTCCTTAATAACATCCCCACTATTGCAGGTTGCACCGCCATTGAACCAGAACCTGCACTCCATATTCACGTTTCATTTACCTTAATTATTATATACCACAAAAAAAGACGTACACAACTCAATTCATCTTGAATTTCCCATAAACGTATTTATGTTGATATCCTGTGAGTCACTCTGATTTTTACTTGGTCTTACATTGCCTGAACACGATAGATATGCTCTAAATAAAAAAGCTGTGACACAGAACACCCTGCATCACAGCATCTTTATTATTTATATTTTTTTACATAACATGTACAGGAAAACCTCTTGGGACGCAGGTCCCTGCCTCCTCTGTCCCATACTGTTACTGTGCCATATGTCCGTCGCCCTGCATATACACTTTAGTTCCGTCTGTAAACCTGCGTGTCTCGTTAACTGAAAGACTGCAGTCTGAGTTAGCATAGCCATAGCCGCCTGCCTTACCGGAGAAGCCAAGACCTGCTTCGAACTCATGACCTGAGAACTGGAACCAGCCGTTTCTCTCAAGAACTCCATATGGATTTACATAATAGAGCTTGGTTCCTGTCTTGTCATAAGTGAGTGTATCAACATACATATAACCATACACATTGAAGAAGCACATATCATCTACATCTGTTCCTGCAATACTCTTAGAAATATGGGCGAAATCACTGAATACCTCATGACCATCCTTGTCAAAGTATATTACATGTACTCCATCCGGATGATATGTAAGTCTGTCCTTCATGGCAGTTCCGTCTGCCTGGAAATAATATGTATATTCACCATCACACTTGAATTCATTGATTACCTGTTTTCCATCTTCTCTATAGCAGAATACTGTACCGTTGCTTGACTTGAAGAACAGGCAGCCATCGTACTTGGAATAATAACCTGTCTTAGCCGGAAGATTTACATTGACATTATACTCTACACCTGTTGCTGAACCAGTTATATTTACATAGTATGTTCCAGAAGTATAGAATATAGGGTCAGTTTCGTATGCATCCTTGACATTATTCTCCCTGAACACCTCTTTCATGTTCTTGTCATACACTATGACATTCCAGCCGTTACCCATCTTGGTTGTATCAGCACCTGCTCTTGGTGCGAGACTGACAGTAAATACACCTGAATTGCTCGCAATGAACTTATAATAATCATTATCATTATCGCTCTGTCTCATACCCCAGCGCCCTACACCAGGAACTATATCATTTGCACCGGCAGAATCATTGTTAGACTCCTGCTCAATAAGGCTGTCATCAAAATCGTTTACAAGAAGATAGTACGCTGATCTTGGTATTACAGAATTAGTGTAGTTACTAGTTGGAGAAATCTTTATATAATATATACCTGCAGGATACGGGACTTTCATTGTCTCGAAATCTGATTTAATACGAATGTATGATACAATATTCTGCATATTCTTATCATATATATCCATTCTCCAGCCGTCAGTCTGACCTACAGGCTCCTCGCCATCAGCAAGACCAAGCTGAACTGTAAAATATCCCTGCTTGGATGTAGTTACCTTATAATAATCAACAGAATCATTGACACTTGATATAACGCCCTTGTACATCATGCCTGTGGTGATAACATCCGCATTGCTTGCGGTATTGTTATCCTCTGATTCACAGCTGTCATCATTGACCTTGTTATATGTCAGTGTATATGGACCTGTTGGTGAATTCCAGCCACCATTAGCATAAGACGCTTTCACTATTACATAAAATGTACCATCTGCATAATATAATTTTTCTGTTTCACCATTCGTTTTGGTCGAAAATGATGTAATTACCTCCATATTCGAGTCGCATAGCATAACATCCCAACCACCCTTACTGTCGTAATTCGGGTCTCCCTTAAATGTAATCCAAAAACAGCCATTACCATCTACAGTAAATTTGTAGTAATTCACATCATCATAATTCGAGAACGAATCCGTAACCCCTTCACCTGATGATAAATACGTCGCATCCTTAGTAGAACTTCCTGCAGCCTTAACATTCACACTAAACGCACCTATTATCAAAAGGAACGCAAATATAGGAGTGAATGTCTTTAATAATACTTTCTTCATTTGCCTATACCTCCATAGTATAATTTAGATAGATTTATCATACCCCCCCCCCGACTAATTTTGTCAATGTTTTTTTTAATCTATGTTTTAATTTCTGGCACAAAAAAATCGCCTCTGCCATACATACAGAAGCGATGTGTGGGACACAGGGGTCAGGTACATGTGTCCCATTTTGTTACTGTTCCATTATCAATACTTTCTTCCCCTCAAATGCAAATCCATAATGCCTTATTCTGTCCGTGCTGATTCCTCGTGCAAGCAGTTCCGCATCATAGTTCTTGTCTGCTATCTGCTTAAGGGCGGACTCTGCTGTGTCAGTAAGGCTTTTTTCTCTTCCTACATTGTGTACCTTGAATTCTATCACGATAGCAGGAAGCTGTGTCCTCTTAGGTATAAGCATAATATCATACCTTCCAAATCCGCTCTCACGGTTGGAGCGAATCTCATAATTTACCGCCTGCTCTGCCATAAGACCCAGAACAAATCCATGGTAAAATTTTTCCGGCTCACAATTCTGCGAATCCCCTCCGACATCAAAAAAGCTGAATGTCTCCATGGCAATCCTGTTCATATAATGGTTCATGGCCTCAACGTCACCCAGAATAGTTGCTTCCACGAACCTATTATAGTTAGCTGTTGACACACTGAACCATCCCTTGAACATGTTATAAAACATGCTCTTGGTCTCTATGTTGGTAATGGACACATGATACCACGGCTCAAGGGTCTCACCGCGGTACTCGACATCATCAACCTTAAGATACCCTCCCGCAACAAGAAGGCTCCACACGGCACTCTCATTAGTGTCAAGCTGGTTAAACACTATCTGCTCATCGAAATTTACCACTATAGAGCTGCCGCCCAGCAGCTCCTCCATGCTCATCTTCATATCCGATGAAGCTGTCTGTAGAAGCTTGCTCACAAGACCGTTGGAGCTTGTCGATGCCCAGTATGGTCTCAGCTGTTTCTTGTCAAGATAATTTATGATAGACCACGGATTATAAATATCCCGGTGTGAACCGAAGGTAAATCCATCATACCACCTTTTCACCTCTGCCTTCCTGTCAGCCAGTCCGAAGCTGTCAAGCGATGCAAACACCTCATCCTCAGTAAATCCGAAGCATGTGCTGTACTCATCAGATGTCGTGGTGACAACATTCAGATTGTTAAGGTCAGAGAACATCGACTCCTTGGATACCCTCGTAATGCCGGTCATGACAGCCCTTTCAAGGTACGGGTTCGTCTTGAATGTGCTGTTGAACAGACTCCGAAGGAATGCTGTAAATTCTCCCCAGTACCCATGTACATACGCCTCCTGCATAGGCGTGTCGTATTCATCAAGTATAACGATAGCCTTCTTGCCATAATACAAGCTAAGGTAGTTGCACAAATCATGTATTGCACTCTGTGCTGTCACATCATCCATTTCAGGCGTCACATTGTTAAACTGTGCTCTATCCATTTCTGTAAACTTATCACAATCCATTATATCTGCATACTGCCTAAAGAGTGCCGCAATTATTCTCTTAATCTTCTGCACCGCTGACCCATAATCCGTCTGCTTTATTTCCGCAAAGCTGAGAAAAATCACCGGATATGTCCCCTGTATTTTCCTGTACTCCTCATCCTCCCAGATTGACAGACCCTCGAACAAATCCCCTCTGTTAGCATATTTATTGGAGAAAAAGCAGTTGAGCATGCTCATGTTGAGCGTCTTGCCGAAGCGGCGGGGGCGGGTTATAAGTGTCACATCATCCCCAGAGTCCCACCATTCCTTTATAAAATCCGTCTTATCCACATAATAGAAATTATTCTCTATCAATGAAGCAAAATCCTGTTTACCTATACTAACCCTTTTTCCGGCATTAGTCCTCTTATTCATTTTCATTACTAACTCTCCTCCTTCATAACATCCCCACTATTGTATGCCGCACCGCCATTGAACCCAAACCCGCACTCCATATTCACGTTTTATTTATCTTAATTATTATATACCACAAAAAAGACGTACACAACTCAATTCATCTTGAATTTCCCACAAATGTATAAACAATGCCATCCTGTTAGTCACTCTGATTTTTACTTGGTCTTGCATTGTTGCCTGAACACGATAGATATGCTCTAAATAAAAAAGCCGTGACACAGAACGCCCTGCATCACAGCATCTTTATTATTTATATTTTTTACATAACATGTACATGAAAACCTCTTGAGACGCAGGTACCTGCCCCCCTGTCCCAGACTGTTACTGTGCCATATGTCCGTCGCCCTGCATATACACAAGATTTCCATTCCAGTCATAGGTATTCGTGTTCACCATGAGACTGCAATCCCAGTTGGCATAGCCATAGCCACCTGCCTTGCCTGAGAAGCCGAGACCTGCCTCGAACTCATGACCTGAGAACTGGAACCAGCCATTTCTCTCAAGTACACCATACGGATTTACATAGTAGAGCTTAGTTCCTGTCATATCATAAGTAAGCGTATCGACATACATATATCCATTCATATCAAAAAAACACATGTCGTCCACATTAGCACCAGAAATACTTCTGGATATATGTGAAAAATTACTAAACACTTCATGTCCGTTCGTATCGAAGTAGATAATATGTACTCCATCCGGATGGTATGTAAGTCTGTCCTTCATAGGGGTTCCGTCCGCCTGAAGGTAGTAGGTATAAGATCCATCACTGAAAAATGAATTCCTTACCATCTGACCGCTTGTAAGGTAGTAATGCGTTCCGTCCCAGGTTCCTCCGTTGGTATTTAAATTGTAGTATTTGGAAGTATCAGCATCCATGTCTATCTCCGGTGCCTTGTCTGGTGCCGGTGTCTCCGGCTCCGTCGGTACAGGAGCAAGCTTATCTATGCTCTCCGTCTGCATAACATATCCGCATACCTTACACTCCTTGTGGCGACTTCCCTCGGCATCAACAGTGGCTTCCCTGTCTGTAATCCAGTCACCAGCTGTGTGTGCTGCCTTATCACCCACTGCTACTGTTCCGTCCGCACTGTTTTCAGCACAGCCCTCTGCGACACAGCTATGCCAATGATTTACTGAATCATTCGACCATTTATCGGAATATATATGATTGTGTCCTGGCTCAAATTTTATGCCCTTGCAATAATAATCAATATATTCACGAACCGTACCTGCACCGCTATAACCATTTTTAACCATCTGAAGCTTATTATCTGCATCAATATATGCTATTACAGGCATTGTTATACTGCCACCCGTGTACCCCGGCATATCCCATGTATATGCCCACATTGCTGTATTGTTCCAGCCGGTATATGCACAGAAATCAATGCTGCTGCCGCTGGCATACCTGTCACGAAAACTTTTCGTTGCCGCAGTATCTCCAGAGGACAGAATATTTATGCACACAACATCAACATCGCTGAAATCCGAAGCTGCAACAGACTTTATTGTTGCACTGCTGTAGCTACAACCACTACTAAAAAATATCAGAACTTTCGGTTTCCCTGACGCTGAGGTGTCTATGGCTGTGCCATCTATTGTATCGAATGTATAATCATAATTTCCCCTATTCAATGGTGCATTTCTTGAGCTGTAATCCACATAGGATTTTTCTGACATTGGGAATTCCGCATTAAATTCCGCTGTCGTGAACTCATCATTTCTCTCATGGTCAGAAAAATCAAGCATATTATTCAAAAAATAATCATGCCTTGTACTGCTGTCCTGTCCATCCCATGTCACATCAACATTATAATAATATCCATTAATCTCAACTATGTTCCATGCATGTAGTCCACCATTCGCTGTACCACTTATAACTCTGGCAGAAATTCCAGCATCCATACACATCCTGTAAAACAATGTCGCATATCCTTCACACACTGCCTTACCATTGATAAGTGCACTGTAAGCCGTGTATTTTATCATATTACTGCTGTCCGCAAGACCATCATAATCATAATCTACATGGTCGCAAATATAGTCATATATGCTCTTTATTTTCTCATAGGTTGTCTTATTTTCAAGGTCAAGCCCAGCCAACGCATTATTCACCGCTTCAGTAAGCTGTGCCTCCTGCTGTGCCGTGGTTAGATAGTTGACATTATAGCTTATCATATAAGAAACAGAGTCAAGACTGCTATTGCATCCCCAGCCATTTCTTACACTCTTAAGTGCATCCCCTGCTCTCCCGGAATCTCCTCGCTTGTATTCAACAGCCTTATCCATAAGTTCGTATATCACATTATACAAGTCATCGACTGCTGTCCTGCTTATACGAACCGTTATGTTCTCCTCCATCGCAAGCAGCTGCTCACGCAGATACTCTGCTGCCTCATCAACAGTACTGTACACTCTGTCTGTTGCCGCCTGTACCTGCACTTCATCTGCACTTACCGGCAAAATCTGTACCGGAATCAATGTGACAGTAATAACAAACACCATCAAAACACTAAGCTTTCTTAATAGTTTCTTCATTTTAGAACCTCCTCATATATTTCCTTATGGTAAATATTAAAAAACACAGCTTATGGTAGTCTTACTCTAGTCCATAATCAGCACTTTCTTTCCTTCAAAGACAAAACCATAAATACCTAGAACATATTATATATCAGAAAATAAATGTGCACAACTAAAAAAGCACCAACGTGCACTCTGTTTTGGTACACGTTGGTGCTTTTGAATTTTAATTTGTGTGGGACACAGGCACCTGACCCCTCTGTCCCACGCACATTGTCAGCGTGTATGATATGTGCTATACTTCATATATTAAGATATAAGGAGGTACAACATTGAAAAAATTAAAACTTATCATCATGCAGCTCGCCATTGTAGCTGCGGCTGCCGTTGGTTTCTTTTCACAGGAAATGACCTGCAAGGCGGCATTTGACGCACCGTATTACAACATCACCACCAATGGTGGTACATTTGACGGTGAACACTATTATCTGGCAGATGGCACTATGGTAAAGAATGCTTTCTTCTGTGATGGAACCTACACCTACTTTCTGCAGGCGGACGGAACACCTATGAAGAACAGACTTACATATCATCCTGACGGTGTACAGATAATCTATTTTGACTCACAGGGACATGAATGCTTCGACACCTTCGCGAATGTCAAGAGAAGCATAGCCGGCGATGAGGTTGATGACCTGTGCTATTTTGGAACAACCGGAAATATGTATGTCAACGTGCTCACATACAATGTGGAGGGAACCAAGATTTACTATGCGAATCCATACGGGGTAATGGAAAGATACGGGGTATTTAAGCTTGATACCAATGCCGTCAATTACGAAGCTCTTGCCAGTGGCAAGCTGTACGGATACGCTCTCTCCGACGGCACTGTTACCGGATTTTACGATTCAGAGGTAGAAGCAGCTTACTCATCCTTCTCAGCTGCCAACACCACTATCCAGCTATCTGTAATTGCAGCAGGTAAATATATCAACTGGGATGGTACAACCAATGTGTCACAGTTTCGTGATAACACCGGTAATTTCTGCTTTGCCTATGATTCCGGCAGTTCAGTTGTTGTTGTGAAGCCATATGACGGCAACAGAAATATAACTCTCACCAAGGTGTCAGATATATTCGGAGCAGTCACCTGTGACTCCGACGGATATTACTATGTTGTTACGGGAAAGAACAATGAAACAGATGACACTGCACAGAATACAATCTTTATAACCAAGTATGACTCCAACGGAAATATGATTGCATCAAGAGGGGATAACGGAAGTTCAAGTCTTGCCTACTACTACAGCGAATCATTTTATACAAAATACCCTTTCAATGCCGGTAACTGTGATATCGCTGTTAACGGAGATTATGTTGCCGTCAACTACGCAAGGGAAATGTATTCTGGGCATCAGAGCAATTCCATGTTCGTGGTAAACAGAAAAACAATGGAAACTGTAAATATCCAGTCATATTATAACTCCCATTCGTTTGCACAAAGAGTTGTCCCTTACAATGACAAATTCATTCTCGCAAGCGAAGGTGACTGCTACGACCGTGCCTTCACAGTATCTGTTGCCGACCCTTCTAAGACATTAGAAAGCAACTGGGATTCTAACTGCACTGACTGGAATATTTTCAACTTCTGGGTAGCAGAGGGAACATATGATAAATACGATATGTGGACACTCAACAATAATTTTGCACACATGGGCGGTCTTGCGGCAGGCAGCAATAACCGCGTTGCATTTGTATCAACCTCCGTCAAATCTATGAACTCCAATGCCCTCAATGAGAATGAGCAGCTTTTTATCCAGATTTTCGTTCCAAACGAAGATGGTACAATAAGCTTCATCACGCAGGGCACCCGCGAAGGTCTTTCCGGTCCTAATGGAACCACACCAAAGACTGATGAAGGTGTAAAATGGCTTACAGATTACTCCTCCGAGTATACAATTCAGAATTCCCAGATTGTATATGACGGCTCAGGAAAATATTATGTTCTTTTTGAACTCAGCCAGAACGGCAAATACCTCGGCGTATACTACACAGTCCTCGACGAGAACGGCACAACATTGAGCGGGATTAACCTTCTTTCATCGGTGGCATATCTGAATCCTGCCGAGATGCCTGTGTATGCCAACGGAAGCATTTACTGGGTTGAGAACAATGCTTCTGACTCTAGTCTTTATGAGAACAACCTGTATATATACAGATTTCAATGCTCAAAATAAATTCAATTAATTTAAAAAACACACCATGTATTCCATATACGGAAAACATGGTGTGTTTTTATGTCTCTTTAATTATATACAATTTTATGATAACTTCCGTATAAGGTAAATAACTCGCAAATGGCACAGCCTGCCAAAAGTTGAGATAATGTAAAAAGTTAAAAATGTTTTACACTTTTTCAACCTAAGGAGGTTTTTGCCATGCCCTTGTAAAAAAAAAAGCATTGTGATGTGGATAAACTTCTGAATTACAACGAAAAAAGTGTACAGTTGTATCAAGCAATTCATGAATACTCAGAAGCCGGATACAGCAAACGTGCGATAGCTAAAATACTTCATTGTAGCAGAAATACAGTAACAAAATATCTTGAAGGAGACTATGATTCTTTATGCCACAAAAATTTTTACAGCGGAATGGAGCAATTTTATGATTATATCATCAAAGAGTTATCTTCTGGAGTGAGCAGAAAAGATATTTTCCGAAGTCTCATTCAAAAAGGGTACAAAGGTGGCCAGACAGCAGCTTATGATTACATGAATAAGATTATAGAGCGTTTTCATATTGATATTGCGGTCTACAGGAGTTCTTCAACGGACGCTATTCAGAAAAAGAAAAAAATTCAGAAATATGACCACATATCAAGAAACGGCATCTTCCGTTTCTTATGGATGAACCACGAGATAACGGATCGTCATAAATCATATCTGATGGATACTTATCCGCAGCTTAGGACTCTAAAGTCCTGCATTCAGGAATTCCGGGAGATATTTCAAAAGAAAAACATGCCGTACTTATATCTTTTTATTGAAAAATACAAAAACAGCAATTTGAAAGAACTTTCCCGTTTTGCATCCGGACTGGAAAAAGATTTATCTACCGTAGAAAATGCTGTAGCCAGCCCTCTATCGAATGGTTTTGTTGAGGGTACAAACAGCAAATTGAAAATGATAAAACGTACCATGTATGGACGTTGTGGCAAGGAATTATTGACCGCTAAACTTATATTGCTAAATGGATAAGACGGACAATTGCGGAAGAACCCTATGTTACCGAAATATACAAATGGGCGCAATTATACTGTGACCCTATAAATTCTTTTGTTCTGCCAGCCCTGCTGCACATGATAAGATTTGCACCGGCAAACAACATATGGAATCGATGCATGTTCTTTGCGATTCCACGATATACAACTTTTGAGTATCCGTCTGCTTCTTTACAATGAGAAATGGGTGCTCAACCTTACAGCGGACGGCGGACTTTTCATGTTCCATTTTTTATCCCAGTTAAGATTATATCAAAAATCATACGGAAATGCATGAATTAATCAGCGTTTCCCTAGAAATGCAAGCATTTCGCTCTACATTGCACCGCAAACGATACAATTGCATTTTCACTGAGGTCATTCAAAAAATATATCTTTCTTTAAAACATCTCCTCGTATAAATAGTATAGTGTGATTTTCTAAAACTTACGGAAAGATTTCAATGTGCTTACTATGAGGAGGTTACAATATATCAAAGAGGCTCAACTGCGTTTCCTTCAATGACTCAACCTTTCTGATTGTAATGTTATCACCCCCCTGTACCTGACCACATAAAATCGGTGATAATGGGTCGTACTTGGCGACATTTATTTCAACACTTTTTGAACTATAGTTTGCATAACAGTATGCACATCCATTTTTACAGGTATTATAGGTGCCTACCTCAACGCTTTCGACACATCCACATTCAATGCGCTGATTTTTATCTTTGCTAACCTTTAATTTGCAGCCAATAAGCTTTTCAATCAATTCTCTATCTATACACGAATTATGAACTATACCACATTCGTCTAAATCTATTTTCTCTGCACAACTCCCAACTTTTATATTATTATCAGATGCCACCTTGCTCAATTCTTTTGCAAATTCTTTCAGTTCATTATCGTTTAATTTATAGCTTAATAAACTTTCCATATTTTTTTTATTTTTCGGATATATATCGACAAAACTAATCACACATTTTTCTGTATATCCATTTAATGACTCTGCAATACTTTTAAATGCCTTTAAATGATATTCCTTCGTATATCTCTTTGAAAAAAATATAGGGTCATATCTCCAAATAACTCTTTGCTTGCCAATCCTTTTAGACAGTTCTTGGAATATAGGGATTATTTCCTTTTTTTTATCAGGTAAATTAGCTTCCACATCTTTTCCATATCCGGTCAAAGTAAACTGAAAATAATAGCTATACTCTTTTAACATATCTAATTTTTCCATCATTGGCAAAGGGTTCTTTGTCCAAAATACAATACAGTCTACAACATCCGGAGTAATTTTTATCTCACTTATCTGATGAGCATTCATCGGATTACGAACATACAGAAATCCTTCTTTTACTCTATTATAAAACCATTCCGAATAATAATTTGGAATGTCAGTTCTTCTACTCACACTTAATATCATCTAATTCATCCTCTCAAACTTAATTACCTGATATCTGATATGGTTTGTTTTTAAAATAGGGCTTCTACTCAAATAATTATAACAATCTAATTTACATTTTTTGCCTTTAACCTTATAATTTACACATTCATTATACAAACTTTTCACAAAATTTAATGCATCTGAAGGATAATGAAAATAATTATCTTCTAATGCAATACCTTTTCCGTTATCAAAACTCACATTTTCATCATATTTAAAGTTTGTTTTAAATCCATTATTGCTCACCGCCTCAATTATGCATTTTGTTTTTATCACATCCCTATTTTTACTTCCTGGATCATCTCTAAGAGATATGCAAACAAAAAACTTATCTTTATGTTTGTTTTTGGATGAAAAACTATCTGCCATTGTATTCAGTTCACTTTCTGAAAACTCACTGATTGACTTTGGGAAAAAAATTATATCCGAAGTAAATTGACTATTATTTCCAAAAAAATTTACCGCATTTTCAATTGTATAATGCACTTCATCCACTTGTCTTCCCGGTATCCTATAGTTCCAATTAATTCTATCTATTCCATCATATCTGATACTACAATCTACCCCTTCCTTATTCAATGCATATACCAATGACCAATAATCTATCATTGACCCACATCCTATTGATGTTACTGATATATTATCAAAATCCCCCATCTCAGTCAGTACATCCAAGTACATTCTACTATATTCAAACGAATAAGCAAACGCATATCTCAATAAGTATAGTTGCTGAATATTTTTATCTTCATAATCCGGAAGTGCTCCTGCCTCAAAATTTAATTTTCTTAACTTACACAAACACACATCATTGTCAACATAATCTTGTAAATCCTTATATATACCGTTCAAATATTCTGACATAGCAATCATATAAATTTTCCTTATCTCCATATAAATTATTATTTTACAGTTTAGCTTTCAAAAGTTATTTATAATTTAACCTCTAATCGACTTCATACCTCACCCTTTACTTTTTTATATTCATTAGTGTTTCTTATATTACTAAACTTCCAATTATCCCACCACGAATACCCGAAACAATCTGTTAAATTTATTCTTAGTATTTACAGCCACTGCATTAATTTCTTTAACACAGTCTTCTATGACATCCGACTTAATATCTTTACATAAAATATAAATTATCAGCTTTCTAGAGTTAGGGCTAGCTATATGCACAAAGGTATAATTAAGCATAGTAATATTGGCATTCCAGGCAATCTTGCATTTCTTAAAATCAGTAATAATTCCCCCTCTTAGAATGGAATCAACCTGTCTTTATCCAGGCTTTCTAGTGAAAGATAAATCATCAAAACATGGTAAATACCTCCTTTGAAGATTGCAGAATTATCATTATAAAAATTATAAATTCTTATAACGAGCTGATGGTTGTTAAAATACTTTGGAATACACAGTATATATTAATAACCTCTGCTTACTAAACTCTTTAACCTATCATATTATTAATTATATTTATAGCATATTTTTCCCCCCTGTAACCTGCCAGAGTTGTCAAATTATCATATAGTGCACTATTTTTTATTATTTTATACTATATTTACCGCTTGATATATTGTAAGCACAAAATATCCCCACGCCGTGACATATTGTCCTATGGAACGCTCCGGCACTTCGCGTCGCAGCTGTGTGGCCTCGCTTACAAGCTCATCGAAGTTGTCAGACAGCTTCTGCGACCGTCTTTTTTCACGTGATGCCGGTTTAAGCCCTGTAAACTGACCCTCGCGGTATGCTTTTTCATATCTGTAAAGTGACCGCACCGATATGCCGTTACTTTCGGCAATCTGTTTTCTCATTGCAATGCGTCCGGCATCATCAAGCCCTTCTGAAAGAAGCGGTGAGATGAGTGTGAAGCGCTTAAGTCCTGTAATATACATTCTACAACCTATATCAGCTTATATTCTCTGAATACGATTTATTATACTGTATTTTATCATACATTGAATTGCATGTAACCTGCCAGAGTTGTCATATTTTCAAATCACCCCAAAAAATATTCATTTTCTTTCCCTCCTTGCGCTCCATATATTATTTTATATGATACTGCATTCCCAAAAATAATACCACCCTTCCATCAAAGAAAGGGTGGTATCAATCTAACAACTATGTTTCTTAACTTCCAGAAGTTTTACCAATCAAAATAACTTCGCCGTGGTTCACACTCGCATGTGAAACTCCAGTGTTATTTATTTTACACCTGTATTCGTTTCAAAAATATCTCTTAGAACCGGGGAGCATTGCTTCCTGCTCTCTAACATAAGTCTGATAACTGAATATAGTTCCAGGAGCATCCAGGTCATTTGCATTTCCTACACAGACAAATCCATTTCCCTCGATTCATATGTATGTTGTAATCTGATGCAGCTTTCCGTTTTCGTTCTTGTTTATTACATTCATAAGAGTCAGACCATTTCCAATGTCATACATATCAATTCTTTTTTGTGCGTATTTTTTCATACCCCATCTTACCCCCTTTTATGAATGCCAAGATTTCCTCATAGGAAAGTGCATTCTTGATCACAGCCTCCATCTTTTTGTAAAGTAGCAGGAATCCGTCACCCTCCCAGAGCGGTGCCTTAAGCCGGTCACACCATTTGCCGCAGAACAGATTAAGAACACTCTGCCGCGACTCTATATGAAGCCGGTAGAGTGAACTCAATCTTGACAACTCATGCCTGCCGTGTGCCTGTCCTCTCACGGCTTTCGGAATTTCCGTACATCCATTCTTACGAAGACGCTTTACCCAGTTGTAAAAAGTACCCGGGCGGATGTTGTTCTGTATACACTACTCGTTGTCCGTAAATCCACTGACACGGCATTCCATAATCAGCCTGAACTGTTCATCAGCGGAAATGCGTGCTGCTCTCATAATCTAACCTCCAGAATTGAAGTAAAATGCTTGCATTTGGTATTTCCGGTAAACTTAAGCAGAGTAAAATGCTTGCATTTTCTATTAGTATTATGAAGCCAAATTAATGATATGTCACGGCGTAGGGATATTTTGCGCTTACCTCTTATTTATTCTTCCTTGCCTCTACATACTCTGCAAGTGTCCCCCACTTGGTATCCTTATCGGAGAATATGAGCTCCATTCCCTCAGGTATAGGCCACTTGACTCCTACCTGCGGGTCATTCCATATAATACCGCCCTCGTCATTCGGGTGATAGAAGTCCGTACACTTGTATGCGAACTCCGCTGTGCCTGAGAGCACAACAAAGCCATGTGCAAAGTTCTTAGGAATGAAGAACTGCTTCTTGTTCTCGTCTGAGAGCTCAACGCCATACCACTTACCGAATGTCTTAGAACCCTCTCTTAAATCTACAGCCACATCAAAAACTGTTCCCTTTGAAGCTCTCACAAGCTTATCCTGCGGGAACTGCTTCTGGAAATGAAGTCCTCTTATAACGCCCTTCTTAGAACCGGACTGGTTGTCCTGGACGAACTGCATATCTATTCCTGCTGCCGCATAATCATTATAATTATAGACCTCGTAAAAATATCCTCTCGAATCACCGAACACCTTAGGCTCGATAACCTTGAGTCCCTCTATCTCTACTCCGTCCTCAGTGTAACACTTGCTTACTGTAATCTGTCCCATTGTAAAATCCCTTCCCAATATCAATTACACAATTAAATCCATAATGATATTTTGTATTCCAGCTTTCAAATATACTATAAAATAATGTTTTTTAGAGTCCATTTGCCACATCTATAAGATATTTTCCATAATTTGTCTTAAGAAGCGGCTGCGCCAGTGCCACAAGCTGCTCTCTATCTATGAATTCTCTCTTATATGCAATCTCCTCGATACAGGAAATATAGAGTCCCTGTCTCTTCTGGAACGCTGCAACGAAATCCGCTGCATCAAGGAGTGCATCATGGTTGCCGGTATCAAGCCATGCAAAGCCTCTTCCAAGTGTCTCCACCTGAAGGGTTCCACGGTTCAAATACTCGTTGTTGATGCTTGTTATCTCTATCTCTCCTCTGGCAGACGGCTTTACGTTCTTGGCAATCTCAACAACATCATTGTCGTAGAAATAAAGTCCCGGAACCGCATAGTTGGACTTAGGATTCTCAGGCTTCTCCTCGATTGAGAGTGCCTTTCCGTTCTCGTCAAATTCAACGACACCATACTCTCTAGGGTCTCTCACATAGTAACCGAATATGGTCGCACCGCTCTCACGCGCAGCAGCTCTTTCAAGTACCTTCGAGAAGCTCTGTCCATAGAAGATATTGTCTCCAAGTACAAGTGCCACTCTGTCATTGCCGATGAATTTCTCACCGATGATGAATGCATCTGCAAGTCCTCTAGGGCTCTCCTGAACGGCATACTCGAATGTCATTCCAAGCTGGCTTCCATCGCCAAGAAGCTCCTTAAATACAGGCAGATCCCTCGGTGTCGATATGATAAGCACCTCCCTTATGCCCGCAAGCATAAGTGTCGACAGTGGATAATATATCATAGGCTTGTCATATACAGGCATAATCTGCTTGGAGATAGCCTTTGTAAGTGGGTAAAGTCTTGTGCCGGAGCCTCCGGCAAGTATGATTCCCTTCATATTGATAATCCTTTCTCTAAAAGCTGTAAACATCAACAGCAGGATGATAAGCAGCCACCCATGCAATACAATAAATTCATCACATGATGTTGGGGGCAAAACATGTGCTATAAACTTAGCATGTATAACGTATTATATTTATGCATA
>OGEO01000421.1_pt1 | contig 41811 bp, 61 predicted proteins | sample 1570661 | NCBI WGS metagenome assembly OGEO01 (sample SAMEA2582142, study PRJEB24529) | metagenome | biome: Human gut stool | place: China | collected 2011
GAAAAAGTATTATGCACGAATCCGATGATATAGTTCCAGAGGATATTTGTGGTGACTTTGAAGTTGAGTAAACGAACAATTGGTATGGGGAGAAAAAGCCTGCTGACTACTGTTTTGAAGCTGCCCAGCAATTGCCGGGCAGTATTAGAGCGTGTTTAAAAAAGGTTTTCTGTGAGATGTGTATTGCTGTTACGGTTATCTTTATGACCAGCAGCATATGCTATTTTGCTTCAGGTGCACAGCTTGCAGAGCAGGGATTGTCAAAGCCTGGATTGAAAGCGTAGAAGTTTTTAGCATCCAACTGTTCCTGGATGGAGCGAAGTGCTTCACCAAATCGCTGGAAATGTACCACTTCCCTTGCACGCAGGAAACGGATAGGATCAGCAACTTCCGGGATATTTCGTACTACACGGAGAATATTGTCATAAGTGGAGCGTGCTTTCTGTTCTGCTGCAAGGTCTTCAAATAGATCCGTGATTGGATCACCTTTACTCTGGAATTCGCAGGCATTAAATGGAACACCCCCTGCTGCCTGTGGCCACACGCCAACTGTGTGGTCAATATAATATGGTCCCAGCCCGGAATTCTCAATTTCTTCCATAGTGAGGTCACGGGTAAGCTGGTGAACCATGGTGGAAACCATCTCCAGATGAGCCAGTTCTTCAGTACCGATATCATTAAGCACAGCTGCAGAGGTTCGGTTCGGCATGGTAAAGCGCTGGGAGAGATAGCGCATAGAAGCACCGATTTCTCCATCCGGGCCACCGGAGTCCGATACCCTATAATAGATAAAATTCACTTGTTTTTTGGAAAAAAGTTAAATCTGAATTAAGAAATAGTACAATCGTAACCTGTGAAAAATTGATATGTCTTAGATGATAATATCAAAATACACCATTTCAGCCTCTTTGTCAAATACAATCTGATCGACTATAGTTCGAATAAAGTTCCCTTTTGTACTACTTTCGGCAGCAGGATCCAGGAGAACATCATATACACTTCGAATCTGCGAAAGGACATTATTCTTGGATGGATCTTCTGGTTTTTGTGCTTCCAGTTCTTTGATATTCTCTAAAAGAGATTCTCTTTGTTTCTGTAGTCTTATCTTGTTTTCTTTGTATTCTTCCAAAGTATCAATCTCATTTTCATAGGCAAGTTTAATTCTCAGCTCCCTGGTTGAAAGTCTGGCCAGTTCCTGCTTCAGCTGTTCCAGTTCTTCATTTTGCGCCGGCGCAGTTGTTTTGGGGACATACTGAAAATCCGCGCCATCCAGAAGCTGCTTCAGGTAATCAATGACAAGCTGCTCCATTTTCTTTACTGAGATGGCCACGGAGGTTTTGTGATAACCCTTTGCGTATTTCCAGCACTGAAAGTAAGGACAGGCTCCGGATCCGGTGTAGGAGAGGGTGGCGCCGCAGATGGAACATTTGATCAGACCGGAAAGCCAGTGCTTACAGGTGGAGGCATTCCGGTGTTTTGCTGGTCTTCGTCTGGCATCCATAAGCTTGATGCGCTTGTCAAGCTGTTCTGTGGTATAACGTGCTTCATGGGTTCCCTCAAAAGTCTGTCCATTCCAGTTTACAATACCGGCATAAAAGGGATTGCGCAGGATATAGTCAATATTGCGCCGCTCAAACAGATTCCCCCGCTTGGTCCGGTAGCCCAGATCATTACATTTTCTGGCAATGGCAGTGGTGTCCTGGCAGTAATCATCATACTGGGACATGATGTAAGAGACAATTTTGAATTCCTTTTCATTGATCTTATATGGCTTTCCGTCCCCGACTGCATCATACCCAAGGGGAGGAGAAATCTGGTACCCCTGTTTTAATGCCTTTTCGCCCATGCCGCGGAGCACTTCACCAGACAGGCGGATAGAGTAGTATTCATCCATCCATTCAATAATACGCTCAATCAGACTGCCGAAAGGTCCATCTATAACCGGCTCAGACACGCTGATCACGTCCACACGGTCCTTTTTCAGCATACTCTTATAAACGATGGATTCCTCCTGGTTGCGAGCAAATCGGCTGAATTTCCACACCAGGATCACATCATAGGGATGTTCCGGAGATTTGGCCTGTGCAATCATTCGCTGGAATTCTTTTCGCTTCTTCACATTACGCCCAGAGACACTCTCCACAAAGACTGCGTCCTTCTGGACAACGATCCCATTACTCTTGGCATAGTCCAGGAGCAGACGCTTCTGCGCGTCCGGAGACAGTTCATCCTGCTCATGGGTGCTGACACGGATATACAGTGCTCCCATGCGCAGATCATCAGATTTTTGTTCGGTCATGGTATCACCTCGATTATAATTATGTAAAAATAAGTACAAAAATAACAGCCAGCGCGAACAAAGGTTCCGCTTGCATGGCTGCCCCGAAGATGATACAATATTTTTGCTGAAAATAAGGTGCATCTTCGGATGTGCTGACCGGTTCCTGTTGGCGCAGGAGCCGGTTTTTCTTTTATAAAATTAGATTGCTGACTGTAAAGCCGGATAAGCGTAACTGTGCTCATACATGTATTCAGGAGCACAGTCAATGTCCTCATCCATCCATGTAACAATACCATCTACTATTTTGCAATCCTTAAAAATCTTCTCATCAGACAGTGGAGCGAATGCAGGACCATTCAAAATGGTTGCATCAAACAAGCGCTGTTCTCCCGTGGAGAAAGTAAGAAGCATCATCATGTCATCCAAAGGTTTTGCGGAAAGTATCTGAATGTTTTCTGGTTTTTCACTGGCATATACAATTCCATTCAATGTGAACATAAAATTCCCTCCTTACTGTAATGGCTTGATTTTGTCAAAGTGTTCGCCGCGAACTGCTTTGTTCCAGGCCGCATAAGCTTCATCTTCGTGTAGAGCAAGCCAGCCAACCAACATTCGGAATTGCTTCTGAGGAAGTGATCCAGCAAGCAATTCACCATCAATACCTACGGAAGCACGATATTCTCCGTAAGTGACATGTACATGCGGCTTATTGTGTTGCACAGTATCGTTAAAAAGCATTTTGATAACCATTCCTTCAAATCTACTTAATTCTGGCATGTGAATTCTCCTTATATTTTTAATGATAAAACTAAAAAGAAAATTGATTTACTTAAAAGCTATGTTATAATGACCATAAGAGAGGGGGAACAGTATGAAAAATGTTTTGGATAAATATCATTCAAAAATTGATAAAATATCACTTTACATTTTGGTATATTGCGTAATGGTTAAAGTACTAATCCATGTACTTTGTTTTGTAAAAAGTGAAATTGTATTTGCGCTACTTGTTATTTTGATCCCCTTTATTTTGATCCCCAAGAAAACTATTGATTATCTGAATAAAGTATTACACATTTTCTTCAGATTTTGTCGTTGAAGATTCTGGTAATTGTTCCACTGGTTGTGTCGCAACAAGCATGTTAGGTGTAATTTTGTCACCATTTAAGATTGCGGCTACAACCTCTGGAGTTTTAACATCTAACTTATTAACTAATTCTAATAATTCTTCTTTTTCTTTTAATTCAATTCGTTTATTTTTTTGAGCATTTCCACTTATTCCAGGAGTTTCTGAAGTGACAGAAAAATCTGTTTTTCCAGTTTGATCATCTTTTTTATATGAAATATTTAGTTTCCCACCATTGATGAGATTATTGACTGTAAACATCAAAAGAGAAAGAACAATACCGGCACCCGAAAGCGAGCCTATTAATTCAATTAAACCAGGAGAGTGAATATTAAGTTTTACCTCAACTTGTGATGAATCGAATGGAATTTCACATTGTTGAGCAATGGAAGAAGCTGTTTCTTCAAGTTTGGTAGAAAGCTCAACTAATTCTTTCAGCGTAAGTCCATTAGGATGTCCTGCATGCAATGTAGTATGGAGTTCATTGCCTTTTGAATAAATACCATAGATAGTTCTATTTATATATGGGGCGTATTCATCCATACTGGAAAGTGCATGTTGAGAGTTAAATCCTTTTGCCAGATATATATCCATTTGTCCCTTGGTTATAGTTTTTAATATTTTAATTTTTCTTCGTTTGCGATAAGGGCATGGAACAATCTCCGTAGTAGGATTTGCCTGTAAGTAAGATTCAACATAATTTTCTGTTTCGTATACATCACCAATAACTTCTGCGATTGCTATGCGATCAGAATTCTTGCTTGGTATTAAGATTATGTCTCCTTTATCAATTTCAAAAACAAAACGATTAATTTTGTTTAATATGGCAGTAATTTTGCCTTTTGTAGTTCCATCGCTTTCATCATCTGAATCTTCTGGTGTTGTGGACATTTTCTCGTAAACTTCTATGAGGCGTTTTATTTCATCGTCATCTTTAGTATATAGGATACTAAGAGAAACATAATCCCATGAAATTGAAATATATTCATGCAAAGTAAAGTCTTCGTAATAATCTCCACCATTGGTTCGAATAATCCAGTAGTGAATGTTTTCGGGAACAGACGGTATTTTTAATAGTGAAAGTAAATTACTATCCATTAGTGTCTCCTTTCATTTTTGTCTAATCGCAATTCAATCGATCTTCTATGGTATCCAGTCATTCTGGATATCTGGTTTCAATTTTGCTGACTGTTTTCATCACCGTAAATGCAGGCTCAAAGAAAATTATGTAATTATCAACTGTAGCATAAACACCATGTATGGAATGATAACAGTCAAGCGCTTCTTTCAAGTATTCCGCAGTCGCATCCAGATACTCAGCCATCTCATACAAACTCCGGCATCCAGCTTCATAGGCCTGTACAATCCCAATCAGCCCAATCTTAAGATTATATCCGTAAAGCCGCGCCCTGTATTCCTGCTTGCGGTTCATAACATCATTCTGATCAAGAATGTTTCCAACAGTGGTGTAGTGGTGACCAAGCTCTTCTGCCAGGATGCAGGACTTTTCTGCCTTGGTGGGAAGTGAACGGTTGATAGCAATCCGATTTTTGTATATTCGCCCACCATAACCCGGAATATTTTTCTCTTTAACAATCAGATGTTCCGAATCGGATATAGTTAATAATTCTTCATAAGTCAAGCGAAATCATCCCCTTTCTAAAGGGCTTATCAAATTAGCAGTAGTAACTGATCTGATGGAATGTTGAATACCAAAGATCGAGAATATCTTTGCTTCGTGCTTCAATAGTCTGCATAATAAACCGAAGCTGTTTAGCTGGAATTTTTGATTTATTATGACAAAGAAGACAGCCTCCATTACGTGTAATCCATATTTTCGTAGCGGAGGGCGAAGGAATACCCTGGCATACATGGACATGTACTGGCTCTAAAGGATCATTTTCGTTTACCCAGAAATATACGATATAAGAACCGATTTTAAAAACTCGAGGCATTATCCATTCCTCCTTCAAAGCCGCCTTCGCGTGCCAATTGCATGATTATGTGAGCAACAGATGCTAAATAATCCTGGAAGTATTTGATTTCTTCATCTGAGAAACCTTCGATATTCTCCCACTTGTAATCGGGCAACCAGCAGGAAGCAGAATGGAAACCTCCATAGACTGGTTTTTCTATACGAACTTCAACCTGTTCACGTCCATCTTTTTCAAGAGATTCTGAATGGACGATTTCGGTATTGTCGTTAAGTGTCATAAATGGATACATCATAATAAAAACCCCTTTCTGATAAAAGATATATAGATTTTGTCATAACTTTGACTTTTTATTCCCATTCGCTATCATCGAACATAATGCCATCCGCATGCTTCTTTTCTTCCTCAGTTGCGTTCCTGTCATTTGCAGCATCCGGCAGCAGTTCTTCTTCCATCTGCTGGGTGGAGAGAGGGTCTATTGTAATAATATTATCAGGTTCTTTGGTAGTCTCTTCGAGTGCAGGAGTAGAATTATGCAATTCGACAATACGTTCATATTCTTTTTGAAGGACAATATCAACCATATCTTTACCGTGGGAATCAAGCTCACGGTATTTCTTTACCAATTTTTCAAATTCTTCTGGAGAGGCTTCATCCTTATACAGCTGTTTAGCTTCGTCCTGGAAGAGGTAATTCGCGTCACATTGTAAAATATCAAATAAATCATATAAAAGAGTTGCACGAGGTGAATTGACATCTGTTTCCCAACTGCCAATTGCACTTTGGCTAACACCTAATTTTTCTGCTAATTCTGGTTGTGTAATACCAAGTTCTTTACGCTTATCTCTTAATCTACTTCCGAAACTCATTGCATAACCTCCTTTTATTGAAATATTACTACAAAAAAATGGTATAGTCAATAAAAAACCAGAAAAACTGGTAAAAACATATTGACAAACCAGAAAAACTGGTATAACATCAAAATATACCAGAAAAACTGATAAAGAAAGGGGGATACCTGAATGACTATTGCAGAGGCAAACGAGCCTTTATCAAATGAGCTAAAACAAATTATAGCTAGAAAAGGGCTGAAGAATTTATATGTTGCAGAAAACGCAGGTTATACTGCGCAGGAGTTGAGTGATATGCTGAACGGCAGACGTTTGATTAAAGCGTGCGATATTCCTAAAATTGCAAAAGCATTGGGGGTAGAAATAAACTATCTTTTTGGAATAGAGAAAGGAGCATAGGAAAAGATGTTAAAAAGTATTCCAACAAAAGAATTAGTAGAAGAATTAAAGAAAAGGGAAGGAGTAAAAGCAGAATATGCCGAACCATATCAGGATAAGGTGATATCCATTAATGGCCCGGCAATGATCCTGATTGTTATTGATTAACCAATACGCTGGTATGGATATCTGCCTTTTATCTGATATGCTAAATATTTTCCATGAGAGGGTGCAGACATAAGCTCACGATAAACAGATTCAGATACTCCTGAATACGCATATAATCCACCACTATGAAAAGACACGTACAAGGTGCCATTTTCATATCCAATGCTTGAGATATTGGAAGATGATACAGGAATCATATTCATCGGTAAACACCACCTTTCTATTAGATCTTCGAACGTTCTAATAAAATGGTACTATAAAAATATGAATTTGTCAATATAATGTACGAAACAAATGTTCTTATACCATATATTGATTTGCACGCAGGAAAGGAGATGAGAAAAATCACATTTATTACAATCTTCCTGGTTTTATTTTTTAATATTGGGGCCTGTATTTTATATGCTGAATCATATAGAACAGCCGGACTTATATTAAAGGGACTGGGAGATGGCATTTCTTTAATATACATTTGTACTCAAGCAATATTGATGTTGTCATGTCATTAAACACTTGGTCAAAACGATCAGAGCATTCAACAAGCGAATAATCTTCGTTACCGTTTTCGGCTTCCAAAAGGTCGAGATATGCAGCGTAAAAATCACTGTATTTGGCTTGAGACGTTGGCTCCATGAGATAGATATTTCGGGTAAGTAAATCAAGAAAAGCATTTCTTGCTTCCAAACTCATTTGGCTTAACCGATTTCGAAATAAAAAACCAGCACAATATCTTCGATAAAAGGGAACATAAAAATTATCAAGCTGCTCTCTTCGAACTTGCTGTTTTTCGTTGAATACATCTCGTATAGCACTAAGATACACAACAACAAAGGAACCAATAACTGATATTAAAGAAACAATAATTGAGGCAACAATTGAAAAGTCCATGAATTTAATTCCTTTCTTTGATATTTAGGTATGCCAGTACCCTGTAGGAAAAGAATAGGAGAAGCTGAGGGAAAAGTCAATGGCATTTGGAGAAGTAACAGGAAAGGAGATGAGAAAAGATGTGGCCTTTTATGAAAAGGCAAAGAAAATTCGAAAAGAAAAGTGCCAATCCAGAGTGTAACACTCAAAATCGGCACATACAGGAATATCCAAAAGAAATGAATTTACCAGATCCTGTAACAAAAATTCCAACAGAAGGATATGTAACAATTAACTATATTTTATCTGATCACACGGCAGTGCTATTTGCTGTACCTTCCCACGAGTGGAATGAACTTGTAGAGTCAAAGGAGTGGAAGGATTTTCAAGCTCTTTTGGAGAAAACTCAAGAAGCATTTTACCAGCGAAGGCTCCCAACTGTTGAATCGTGATGGGAAAGTTGAGATTGTATAAAAATTTTCTATCGACAACTTCTGATCCATGACGATGGGTATATTGACTGACACATATTGGATATTTCGCAGCAGACAATTCATGTCCATTTAAGAAAATGCGCACAGATGTTATAGCAATCGGAAGTTGGGAACGGTTTTCGAATGCAAGAGTTAATAGCATTTGATTTTGATTTTTGTTGTATTCTGCGTCGGTAATATGAATTTTCAAATTTTTTCTTTTATGTAAAAAAGAAGAAATAAGAGTAATACATGTGCCTAGTGCGCCGATGACGGAAAGCAATAATGTAATGTTGTCGCGTGTGATGAGTGATTGAGTTTGTGTAGAAAGAAGTAAATTCATAGATATCTCCTTAGTGTAGCTGCTAGTTGAGAATAGGAACTTGTAATTACAGGATAGGGGAAAAGCAATAAAAAGTCAATGATGTTTGCAACAGACAACGAACCAAGAGAGAAAGGAACATAGGGAAAATGGAAAAAGAAGTCGCTTACCTGCGAAAACAAGTAAAGGAATTAAGAATAGCTTTACTTGTTACGCAGGTGACAACGATCGTAATGACTGTTATTTTGGGATATCAGTGCCTTCGTTCGATTTGGAATTATCAGTACCTTCTTCAACAGGTGAGCATGTGTCTTGAGTCTGTGAATACTGTTTATGCAGCTCTTCGACAGTTTCTTGCAGTTCTTTGATAGTTTCAGCTTCACTGGAGGAAGATGTATCAATATCGTGAAGAAGTTGCCGTAGCATTTCGTTTTCAGAATATTGGAGCTGAAATCGAGCTTCCTCAACTTGTAGCTGTTTCTTTTGTGTGTCAGCAGAGGAAGGATTAGATTGAGCAATTGCAATGGAGATTGTGATGATTGCACTAATGATTGCTTCAATAATGGAGAGCAAGATTGATGTAGGCATCTTTATTCTGCGATTGCCAATGGGAATACAAACAGAATCTGGCAATTCATAAGTTTTGGCTGCTTGATCATCGACGATTACATAGTCATCTTTTGGTAGTCCTCCAAGATTTTCTGGATAGTCAAGAGTTTTGGAGGGGATATGCAGTGCAGGAGTAAGATTTAAAATCTGTTGTTGGAGTTCATGGTACGGAAAAGCATTTTTTAATGATTCACTCAAAGTACTGTATAAACCAGCTCTTACATTGTCATGAATAGCTGAATTTAAAGATTCAGACAATTGGGAAAGTTGAAAGGCAACCGATGAACTCATAATGGAACTATACGACTGAATGAGTTCTTTATAGGGAGCCGCTAAGGTTTCCTGTATTTGCTGAATCTGTGAAGGCGTTGCAATTGAGGGCAGAATGTTTTGTACACATTCGAGATGAATGTTAGAAATTCTTTTCATAGTTTCCTGAAGCTCTGGGCTTAAAAAAGGGTTGTATTTCATAAGATCCTCCTTGTTGGTTTACTAGGCATGGCAGTGCCTGTAATTACAGAATAGGAGACTTAAAGAAGAAAGTCAAGCAACACAGTTCGAGACATTTCGACAGAAAGAGGTGATTAAAATAGCTAACTGTAGCACTGAATTAAATGCTTTTTTGAGTTTTCTTCGCACCTGTGAAGAGTCTAATCGGCTGGCAATTCTCACAGAAAATGATATGGATCGCCAGACACAGGATATTTTACATAATATCGAGCTCAACGAAAACAGTCAGTATGACTATATCTGCCAGGGATTTACCTTGCGGGATATACGCCGTAAGCGGAGAAATGCAAAAGACATAAAAGAAGCAACAGCTCCAATCTGTAACTGGATGAAAGAGAACCGAAAGGTGATCAGTGATCTGGAACGGCTGCTTGGAGATGTAAAGAAGCAGGAGAAACAAGCTCAGAACCGTTCGTACACAAACCGGACAGGGGTTATGAAAAAGCTGAAGTAACTCCGTACAACCATAATCCATACCATAGTAGCAGGGGAGGTGATTGTGATAGGAATCAAATTTACTCGCAGATTTATCATAGACGGCGTGCCATACAGGATAGATCAGCTTCCAAAAGCGCAGGTAATGAAGGAACGGGCACTGAAAACTGAAGCGGAGCGAGTTGATCTGGCAATGGCTATATATAATTTCGAAAGAAAGAAGGCTGCCGGGTAAGACAGCAGAAAGGAGGCAAGCTGTGAAGCGTAACATAATCATATCTGTCATCATAGGCACCCTTGCTACATACTTGCCGTTCTGGCAGTGGGACGGACTGCAGGTTGCAGGAGCAATGGCATTATCAATGCTTGCATGGATGCTGATACAGGGAACAGAACCAGAAGGGAGGAGACCATGAGCGTTGGTGAATTAGTCGCGCTAGGAATTTTAGTTATAATCTGGACTCACTCATTACTGAAAAATTAATGAGCAGCAATGTAGCCCAAAAGAAGAGCCAAGCCGGAAGGGAGGAGACCATGGTTTTAGAAAAAATGATAGATGAGTTATATGAGCTTTCGAAGAAAGCTATAGCAAGCGGAATCCATGTAAGTTTCGAAATAGGATTAGCTGGATATCCATGCCGGGTTTGGGTGGAGGAACCTCCAGAAAGCAAAATGACTGCTTATGATATCTATCGCGAAGAAGTAATGATGAAAGAATCCGTTAAAAACTACGAAGCAGCCAGGGAGCATCTTACACGGTTGTTAAAAGAAAATGGATCCTGAGAGTTGGGAGCTCATCAGGATCCGATGTCCAAATGGACAAAAACAGTTTATCACCCTCTTATTGTAGAGGGAATATGGAGAAATGTCAATGGAAGACCAGAAGGAGAAAAAGCTGATGTGGATTATAAGGTTTTCGGATAATTCTCTCAGAAGTCACTATGGGACAAGAAGTGAAGCTGAAGCAATTGCTAAAGAACTGTGTGTTCTGAGGGGCGGAGGTTACATAATTGCATAAAAAATGACCCATGTATTACGAGTACATGGGTCAATGACTATCCGCCACCTGGATAAAACGTCTATAAATACTATACCATCCAGGCGGCAGAAAGTCAAGAAAACAGGGGCAAAAATCCCCTGTTTCGAACTTGATAAAAATATTAAAGTTAGGAGCTTAATGGAATGGGAACCAAGCGTAAAACCTGGTATCTGCGTAAGAAGGATATCCTATATGTAGAAGAAAACCATGACGGAAGGTACGGAGCTCCAGGAGAGAAACGAAAGCCGAAGCGGAAACCTACCCCGGAGGATATCCAGAGGGTAAATGCCTGGAAGAAGGAAAAGGGTGCAAGGCTTCTTCTGATGGAGTACTTCTTCCCTGGCGATCTCTGGGCTACATACACATACCGGCCCGAGATCAGACCGCCTGACATGGCAACAGCAATGAAACAGTTTCGCCAGGCAATGGACAAGCTGAAGAGAATATACAAGAAAAGAGGACGGATGCTCTACTGGATCCGGAACATTGAAAGAGGAACCAAAGGTGCCTGGCACATTCACTTTGTAATAAACGATATCGGAGATACTGCCAGCCTCATAGAAAGAGTCTGGCAATATGGCGGCGTATTTGTGACACAAATCTGCAAGAGTATGTGCCCGGAAGAAGATTTTAAAAGACTGGCAGCCTATCTTACAAAAGATGAGAATACTAGGGAAGAGAAAAAAGATGGTACTCCGGCAAAGCCCAGACTCCGGGAAGCAAATTACAGCCATTCTCGGAACATGCCTCTTCCGGAACCGAAACCAGAGAAGCTGAAACGATGGCAAAAGGACCTGAAACCAAAGAAGGGTTATTACATAGCAGAATCATTTGAAGGAATCAATCCGGTAACTGGTTACAAATACCGCCGTTACACCATGATCCGGCTGAACAGGAGGATTTAAAGACATGGGAGTACAGACAGACATTTATTTATATGAGTCCTCCAGGGCACCAAAGCCAAGGGAGGCAAAGTATTACTACAAAGTAACCTGCAAAGGGCAGTACCGTTGGGGAGTGGGAAGACGTCCGGAAGGCGAGACGAAACACCAGCTGGTGATGCGGACTGCGATCGCAGCCTTCCAGCGCCTGGTACGTCCGGCAATCGTGACCGTACATACAGACTGCGGGTATCTGGCCACTTACCATAAATACGCCAGCCAGTGGAAACAGAACGGCTGGAAGAAAGCAAAAGGAGAACCAGTAAGGAATGCACAGCTCTGGGAACAGCTCCTGAAGCTGGAAGCAATGCATACGGTGAGGTACCAGTACCACAAGGTAATGCCAAAAGAAGAGGAGGTTTAGGAAAAATGGCGGAATATCAATTGACCATACAAGGTTATGAGGAAGCAAAGAACTCAATCAAAGAAAACCTGTATGGGATAGGAAAAAGCTTTGTCATGATCGGCTGGCAGCTGAAAAGAATCGAAGAATCCGGAAGATACCGGGAAGACGGCTACAGCTCCATAGCTGAATTTGCCAAAGCAGAATACAACATGTCCGCGGACAGTGTGTCAAAGTACAAAAAAGTATACGAGACCTTTTCCGTGCCAGGAGACCGGCCGGAGATACAGGAAAGATACCAGAGTTTTGAGTTTTCCAAGCTGGTAGAGATGCGTCAGCTTCCGGAGGAAGACCGAAACCACCTGCACCCGGAGACATACCGGGAAGACATCCGGGATCTGAAGGAATACAACCGGGAGCAGGAGAATAGCCCGGCAAAACTTCTGAACTGGCAGCAGGAAGCCAAAAAGCAAGAGGAGATCTTAAAAGACACGATCCGGGAGTATTTCCAGAATAAGAAAAAGACCCTAAACGAACTGTACGCTAGCGAAGCCTATTCTTCCGGATCCATAAAGGAAATGGCGGATATTGTATACAAGGATAAAAGCACTTTTAAGACGGAAAACGCTTTTATCATGTTCCACAGGTATCCAACTCCCTTATTTGCAAAAATTGGTCAGAATGAAGCCGAAGAACTCACATGGGAAGACTTTTTACGTACCATGCGGGAACTCTTTGACCAGTATGCGTCTGGAAAACATACATACGAAGCTGCTTTTGAGGAAGAATGTCAAGAAATGACAGTCGAAGAAGAAAATGGTTCCGAAAGGGAAAGTGCCGGTGCAAAAGACACGTTTGATAACGCGGAAAACGAACCCAAGAATGTGGAAAAAAGTCAAGAAACAGCACAAAAAAGTGGAATCCTGCACGAAAAACGATTCCCGAACTGCATTTACAAGACCGAACAGGAGTGCACCGGTTCTGACTGCCAGGAATGCACTACAAAGAAAGACTGGCTGAAAGAGAAGAAAGAGGAACGCCAGAAAGGAAAAGAGATCTATCCTCATTTTGACTCGAACACTGTGTTCGACCCATCCACGGCGAGGATGGTAAGGAGTTTCTTAGATAACGGTTATACCAGCATTCTTCCCCATGGAACAAAACGCTTCCGTGCTATGGGAGCGGAATTTGCCGTAGTACTCCGTCCAGGACGTGGCGATTTTGTATTTTACGATCAGTTCGGACGGACCTTATGTTACATCTCAAAAGAGAGGATGGAAAAGGAATACCTGGATTTCACTGACCAGCAAGAGAAACAGTCTGAGGAATTTGCGCCGGCGCAACAGAAAAACGAGACACTTCCAGAGGTTGGCTGTTGTGCATACGATTCCAGGAAAACCTGCACCTTGACAGAAGCCCAGAAGCACATTCCGGGAAATGGAGAGAACTGCAGTATAAAATGCTGCTGGAACTGCACGAAACACGGAAACTGCAAGCTGGAATGCGACGCTTCGGCCAACCGGGTATCAAACCAACAGGAAGAAGAGGCACAGATCCCGGGACAGGACAATATCATGAACCATCCTGAGTATCTGCCGGAACTTACGATAGAAGAGGCAGTAAAAGCACTCTGCGAAGACTATCCGGACATACTGGAAAAGATTATGAGAGCCTGCAGAATGACAGACAATAATGGAGAAGCTGCCAAGCAGGCACAAAAAATAATAGCTCCATATGGCTGCCATGGCCGTTGTGGAGGAAGAATTGATTATGATTTTCGGGGATTTGCTGGCGGCGTGGAAATTGAAATAAACGGATCCAAAGTTCACATGAAGTATGGCCGCCTCATTGTTGAAGCGAAAAAAATATATGACCCATGGTCTCCTAGATTTGACAGCGAGAAAGAACGCTGCCAGGAGGCAGCAGAACAGCCACAAAATGCTGCCAAAAGGCAGCAGTCCGAAGCCTGGCCGGAATGTCTGAAAGATATCCCGATTCCATCAAAAGTAATGATAGATGATATTTTGGAGGAAGCAGAAAAAGAAATGAATGACTTTCTCTCAATTGCAGACCAGGGATTACCAAAGCGGACACTGCTTAAGCACCAGTTAATAACCGGAGGCTTAAGACTGATCAGAAAACTGGTAGAGGATTATCAGCAAGAAGTAAATTAGGGTGCAATCTAAATCACATATATCACAATTTACATCCCTGCTCCGTCCTGTAAGGGGCAGGGGGAAAGGAGCATCATGAAAGACTTAATTGCAAACAGCCTGGAAGAGATTGATATAGACGAAATGTTTTGTCCAACGTTTGCTATATTCGTAAATTCATTGGAATATCCGGGCGTATGCGTGGCGAGGCTGTTTGATCTGGATAGACCAACCAATGTTGTAATCGTTCGCGAGAATGTCAGGGAGATGAATAAGCTATTCAGGAACACAAGGTTAATGTTCTGGCCAAGAGACCCAAAAGACCCAAAGGAGCTGGTAGGGACATGGATGTGAGAAACACAGGATTAAAGTTTCCAAAAGGCACAAAGAAGAAAAAAAGAATCTCCCACCCGGCAAGTATCCTGGGAAGCTGGAAAGGTTATTGTTACTTATGCGGACAATACGGACAGACTGAAGAGCACCACATCTTTGGCGGACCCAACCGGACATTATCCGAACAATACGGCTTGAAAGTAGATCTCTGCCTGGAATGTCACCAGTTTGGACCTCATGCCGTACATAAAGACCAGGCGGTCATGGAAGAACTGCACAGGCAAGGCCAGGAGGCTTTTGAGAACCAGATCGGCAGCAGGGAGCAGTTCCGGAAGATCTTCGGGAGAAGCTGGCTATGACATTATACGAGATCACAGACACAGAAGGAGAAATCTTAGAGGACGCCGTGACAATCAAAGAAGCATCCAGGATAGTAAACTGCCCAATAGTTAGTTTATACGGTGCCGCGGCAGAAAACAGGACGATAAACGGAAAATACCGCCTAAGAGCAGCGGATAAGACCATAAGTAAAACCAGGGATGCAGCACTGCTGGCAGAATACGATGTGATTCGGAAGCAGATATTGAGAAACAGGAGGAGAAGATGAACCGGGCAGAGATTACAGCGAAATTATCCGAAACTATTGAAAAGAAAATTAATCCTCAGAACGATCCAAGGATTTACTGGGCAAAAGAGGTAACCTTTGACTATAGTTCGGATCATGCGGTCAGGGTAGATTACATGAAGTTTGTCCCTGTAAACAACAGTACATCCGGAATTGAAAAAGGTGATTTCTACTGCTATGAAGTGAAGTCCTGTATAGAAGATTTCCATTCTGGACACGGGTTGAACTTCATAGGGGACTACAATTATCTAGTAATGACAAAAGAAACCTATGCAGCGGTAAGCACGGAAATCCCATATTACGTCGGAATCTATGTCCAGGATGGGAATGGGCTAACCTGCATTAAAAAAGCAAGAAGACGCAACCGGACAAGACCAGTATCAGAAATGCTATTGATGATGTTCAGATCAGCAGCAAGGGAGCTTGGAAAGGCAAGAAAATGAAATTTGGACAAGGAGGAATAAACCATGTTACAGGAAATGAAACTGGAAGATGCGTTAAAGAAGTTTCTTCAAGGAAAAGAAGTTCTGGTTATGTATAACGAGTCGTTAGAACCAGAGAAACCAACCTATACAGTTGAAAGCATCAAAGAAGCGTTGAAGAATTGGCGTTTCTTGGCGGAGGTGCCGGCCGTAGAGAACCAGGATTTCAAACAGGCAGTAAAAGAAATGGTGGAGCTAGGAACTGAAGCTAAAAAAGAGCATCAAAAGGCAGCAGTCAAGCCGGAGCTTGTACGCCTGACACACAAAGAAAAGCCTGCTTCACCGGAGATGACGCGCTGCGAAAACGCAGCAGAACCAGAGGAAAACGCTGCCAAAAAGCAGCAGAGCACAAGAGCCGGTAAACTGGATGGTCAGGAAGAGAAGATTATCCGGATGCTTTGCAAAGGAAAATCCCAAAGAGAAATTGCAGAAGCATTTAATGTAAATCAGACCACAGTTTGTAACTGGATAAGAAAACACAAAAAATGTCAGACCTGCAAGTACCGGGATAAGGATCCGAAGAAAGGAAACTGTGATTATGTAGGAAAGACCGGACACAGCAGAAACTGCAGTGTTTATGACTGTGAAAAATATGAGGAAGGTGAACCGGTGATGAGGAAAAAAGCGCTTTCACTCTATGAATAAAAACATAAAGAGAATAGGGAGATCAAGAACATGAACCGGGCAGAACGAAGACGCCAGGCCAGGCAGCAGGAAAAGAGCCAGCTTTCACTAAATCCCACCCTTACCCTGGCACGGATTGCAGGAATGACAGGTCAGGATGTATCTATCCTTCAGACCTACCTAAAGAAGATGTAGCGGGAGACCACAGAGATTGTAACAGATGCAGTAATCCGGGAAGCCCAGGAGAAGTTAGAGAGGGCAGAAGATTATATTACAGTGGGAAACATCATTATTTCCATATACGCCATTAAATTTGCATGGGGCTTCACCAAAGCCAATAAACGCTTCCTGGATAACTGGAACGCTGCGAAAGACTATGTAGACCGCGTAGGTATTGCAAAAGCCTATGAATATGCAAAGAGGGATATGGATATCGATATCGAATTTGAAGACCTGGCTAATTATAACATTTATGAGGAGCTGGGATTTAACAGGGAGGAAAGTAATGAGAACACTTGATGAAATTTTGAATAACGAAAAAATATGGAATTATAGCCAGGTACTTGCGATGAACAGTGCATATATAAAACTCCCGGACTGCGGGACATGCTCTGTTGTCTGGAATAATTGTGAACACGGATACGAGCATGTGTCTGTGTCCCCAAGAAAAAGGTTTAACATTCCGTCGTGGAACGATATGTGCGTACTAAAAGATGTTTTCTGGGGAGAGGAAGAGGAAGCGTATCAGATCCATCCGAAGAAAAGTGAATATGTGAATGCTGTTGACAACTGCCTGCACCTTTGGAAACCAATCGGGCATGAGCTGAATGAACTGATACAGGAAGGATAGGAAAAAGATGCAGAAAAAAGAAAAATACGAAACCTGCCGGCATGCAGAAACAGTGGGGAACATAGCAGTATATGTCAAGCCAACCTGTCCAAGACTGTCAATGATAAAGGGGATGCTGGTTACATCAAAGTCCCGTTGCAGGAAGTGTAGAAGCTGGGAGGAGAAAGTAGATGATAAAATGCAGTGAATGCAAAGATGCGCATTTTAAGGACATGAATGGGTGTCCAGGTCGTTGGTATTGCGAATACCCTAATGTACGAGAATATGTTAGTTGTCCGGCAGATACTTTGATTTGCAAGACAGAACGCCATAAAAAGAATATGACAATTAAAACCAGTCCAAGATGGTGTCCTAGGAGAAAAGAGAATGGAAGATAGAACCTGCAAGACCTGTAAAGACAACGACAACGGCTTGTGTGACCGGAAAGGCATTTGGGTAGAGGAAGAGGATAGCTGTAAGAAATGGCAGCCAGAATGGAGAAAAAGGCTGATGAGAAGGTTTTTAAACGTGAAGTAAGGAGGACTAACAGATGGTAGACGTAATCATAGCAATGGGAATTGGCGTACTGATCGGAGCTTTCGGCGTGATCGCCTGGGCGTTGAGTGCCGCAAACAAGGGAAGAGGTGAAAAAGATGATAGAGATAAACAATAACAAACGAGATAAAGTAACAGACCAGGAAGTAGCTAAAGCAGTAGATACGATCAGAAAATACTGCGACAGTCATGATTGCACGGTCTGCGTGATCGAGGAAGTGTGTGAAGAATATTTCGACTACAGCAATGAATATCCGTATAACTGGCCAGAAATGGAGGCGCCAGAATGAACCATGAAAAATATAAAGACCCAACTGCAGAACGCGCAATAGCAGAAGCAGACAGATGGGAAAGATGGCAGCAGGACCTTGAAAAGAAACATGGAATCAAAAGAGGAGACATTATCCAGATCATTACAACCAGTTATTCTTCCGGAGAAGGAAAGATTATCAGAAAAAAGATAAAAGCCAAAGTAAAAGCCTTGTATCCATATGTGGTAGAACTGCAGCTCCAGAACGGAATAACCAGATCACCTACATACTGGGAACTGGAACGACTGAAAGCAGGAGGTGGTACCGATGGAAAAGAGCGTGCTGGAACAGTACCTGGAACTGAGAGAAGAGATCAAGGACTTACATGACCGGATAGACCGGGACAAGCGCAGATTGATCAAGATCGAGAATGAGGGAGTAGTATCAGATACCGTCAGGGGGACCAGAAAAGACGGAACCATAGGCCCGATCAAGATCACCGGCTACCCAGTCCCGGAAGTTTACCAGGTGAAGAATATGATTAAAAAGAGGGTGGCAAAGCTACATATCCTGGAAGACGAGCTGCAGGAAGCTGTTAGTGCCGTAGATGATTTCATTGAGCAAATCCCAAAGAGTGACCTGCGGCAAATGTTCCGTCTGTATTATCTGGACGATATGACCTGGGCAGCAGTAGCCATTAATATGAATTACCGTTTTCCGAAGCGGCGGATTAAATATACAGAAGATAATTGCCGGATTCGCCATGACAGATATTTGAAAGATAATTTAGGAAAATTATAAAATGTTCGGTCATGTTCGCTTTTTCCATGGTACTATTTAGACTGGGATTGGTGAAAAGATTTCATAAAGCTCCTTATTAAGTGATTGCCAGGTGTCACAGCCTGGCAGTTGATTCTGGAAGATATCAGCCAGGGAATTGCTGGGGCCACAGCAGAGCCGAAATGATATTACAGTGCAGGCTGACACATTGGTACGCGGTTCGACTCCGTGTTGTATGAGTCCGGGGCAGTCATGTGTGAGGGAGCTCACTGCACTACCGGAACACCTCCCCGATCGGGAGGGAGCATGAGCCGTTAAGCCGAGCCGCAGGTTCGAGTCCTGGTGTTCCGATTGGCTTCGAGAGAAGCTATCCAAACTACATACATTTTTTGCAAACGTCCTGTAGAAATACGGGGCGTTTTGTAGTATGATGGAAGAAAATGTATGTGGGAGGACTTTTTTATGTCAAAAGAACAAATTGCAATAACATTGGTTGGAGCGATTATTTCAGGGGTATTGGCGACTATCATAACTCTTGTTATAAATGCAAAAGCAGAGAAAAAGAGACGAAAACAACAGCTTGTAGATGATATATTTGGCTATAAGTATCAAATGACGGGCTCTACATTAAATGCATTAGATATTAATTGTCAAGGACTTACAAGGGCTTTAAACAGAGTTATTATAGTTTTTCATGATGACCCAGAGGTTATGAAAGCTCTTGACAATTTATGGTTGGCTATAAATGGTGGAAATACAAAAATAACTGATGATTTGCTAATTACTTTGTTAAGGACAATGAGTAAAAGTGCAGGCATAAAATGTAACGATTGGAATGATAGTAGATTCACACGAGTTTTTAAAGTTTGAGTCATTAAAATAATAACACAACACAGGCAGCTCCCCGGGGCTGCTTTTGTTGTACCCAAAACCAACGAAACAGAGGTGATGAGACATGGCCAGAGCGCCGGACAAGAGAATAGAGCAGGCGAAAGAAATGTACTTGCAAGGGCAGAGGTTGGTTGAGATTGCAAGTCAACTGAATCTGCCGGAGGGCACTGTCCGGAGATGGAAGTGTACTCATAAGTGGGAAAACGAACGCTCGGATAAGAAAAGCGAACGTTCGCCTAAAAGAAAAAGAGGCGCTCAGCCAGGAAATAAGAATAGTTCTGGCGGACCGCCTGGGAATAAGAAAGCTGAGAAGTATGGATTCTTCTCCAAGTATCTCCCTGAGGAAACCAGGGAGATTTTTTCTGCGATTGACCAGGCTGATCCTCTGGATCTTTTGTGGCATCAGATACAGCTTGCCTATGCTGCAATCATCCGGGCACAGCGGATCGCCTATGTAAAAGACCAGCAGGATAAAACTATTGAGAAAATCGAAGAAAAAGAGGGCAATGTCATTGGCGAGAAATGGGAAGTACAGCAGGCCTGGGATAAGCAGAGCAACTTCTTGAAGGCTCAGGCCAGAGCCCAGGGAGAACTCCGCAGCATGATCAAGCAGTATGATGAAATGCTTCACAAAAACTGGGAGGCAGCTTCTGAAGAGCAGCGTGTACGGATCGCTCAGATGAAAGCACAGACAGAGCGGTTATCTGTTGATCCGACAGATGGAGATGAGGATGGAGTTGAGATTATAAACGATGCGGACGAGAAAGCAGGTCAGAATATCGGAGATCGTAATACCGAAGTATCTTCCGGTGTTCAATAACAAAGCATATAAGCACATCATCTTAACTTCTGGTCGTGCCGGTACGAAATCCAGTTTTGCAGCCATCCGGACAGACTATCAGATTGTAGCGGATCCACATGGATCAGCGGTGGTTCTTCGCAAGCATCATAACAAGCTTCGGAAGACAGTCTACAAGGAAATGCTCCGAGGTATCAACCGGCTTCAGATTCCAAAGAACCGGTTTTATATTACTAAAAGTCCTATGGAGATCACATACAAAAAATATAACACCACAATCTACTTTTCCGGATCTGATGGCATTGACGACACAAAAGGTATCATTGATGAGGATAAGCCTATTAAGCTGGTTGTCCTGGATGAGTTGACAGAGTTTTTTGATGATGGAGAAGGCGAGGACGAGCTTGCCAACATAGAAGCAACATTCGTCCGTGGAAATAAAGCAGGTTTCCAGATGATCTATTTGTACAACCCACCAAAGAATCCGAATGCTCCTGTGAACCTCTGGTGTAAGAAGATGGAACAGCGATCAGACTGCATTCACATACATACCGATTACAGGGACGTTCCTGTTGCCTGGCTCGGACAGGATCTGATCGATTCTGCTGAAGCTATGAAAGCAGTGGATCCGAAGATGTACCGCTGGACATGGCTTGGCGAACCAGTCGGAGTAGATGAGCTGATCTATTACATGTTTTCTGATCGGAACAGGAAAAAGCCAGAGCCTGGCAGAAGTTATGATCGGGCATTTATCGGTGGTGACTACGGACAGCAAAATGCCACCACTTATCAGGCGTTCGGGCTTGATACGTACAGACAGAAGTTTCCTGGCCTTGGAGAGTATTATCACAGCGGACGCGATTCCGGAACACAGCGAAGCCCTTCAGAGTATGCACAGGATCTGGTTGAGTTTATGAATGATTTGCATGAGGAATATGGGATCAAAGCCTTTTATGTATGCCTGGATCCATCTGCAAAAGGTCTCCAGGAGGAAATCAGAAGAGCAACCAGATCTGGCTTGGATTACAGCGTTCTGATCAGAGACGCAGACAACGACGTAGCTCTTGGTATCAGCCGTGTGCAGAAAGCTTTTGTCTTTGATATTTTGAGCATTTCACCGAAACAGGAGAATCTGATCAGAGAGCTTGGAACTTATGAGTATGACAAGAAGTCCATTGAAAAAGGCAAAGAGGTGCCGATTAAGGAAAATGATCACGGAGTTGATGCGTTACGTTATGCAGTAATGATGGCGTGGCGGTATATAAAGCAGTGGCTTCCGACCGAAATAATAGATGACAAAGAATATATCGTGGATATTGCGAGAAAGGAGGTTGAAGAGGATGGATATATTTAGTTATTTCCAGAAAAAAGGAATTGATACCGTGGATAAGTCTTTCTACAGGATGATTGCTGTGTGGGAAAGCTGGTACAAAGGAAAGGTACGAAACTTTACCTTTTACCGGGTTTATTCCGGACAGGGAACTTATTCCAGAAAGCAGAGAAAAAGCCTTGGAATGGCAAAAAAACTTTCTGAGGATATCGCGGATCTGCTGCTGAATGAGCGCGTGCGGATCACTCTCTCAGATGAGTCTACGGGAGCATTCGTGGAGAAAATCCTACAGCAGAATCATTTCCTGGTACTGGGAAACGATTACCAGGAACGAAAAGCATATTCCGGAACAGTAGCATATATTCCCTATCTGTATGATGCAGAAGCAGATGGAGAAGGCAGAATCCTGCCTGGAACTGGAAAGATTGGGATTGACTATGTGAGTGCAGCCAATATCTTCCCGATCAGCTGGAGCAACGGGAAAGTGACAGAGTGTGCATTTACATGCCAGAAGACGGTAGCCAGGAAAAAATATGTGCAGGTTCAGATCCACAGACTGGAAGAGACTGAGAATGGAATGCAGTATGTAATTGAAAACTGTGTACTGGAATGCCAGCAGGGCAGCCAGGAAGGCAAAGAACTGAAGGAAGAGGAATGGAAGCTGCTGTCTCCGTTTCGTTATCTTCCTGCAAGGATTGAAACCGGTTCACCTGAGCCACAGTACGTGATTGACCGTCTGAATATTGTGAACAACGCAGACGAGGACGAGAGCAATCCCATGGGCATTGCAATTTATGCAAATGCCATTGATGTACTGAAAAAGCTGGACATTGAGTATGATTCCTATACCAATGAGTTTGATCTGGGGCGCAAGAGGATATTTGTTGCACCTGAGATGGTCAAGAATGTTGATGGCAGCCTGGCTTTTGACCCGGAAGACGCTGTGTTCTATCAGCTCCCGGATAATTATGATAAGGACAAAGAAGGGCTGATAAAAGAAATCAATATGGATCTCAGGGCAGACGAGCATTCCAAGGCCATCAATGATGATCTGAATTATCTTTCTTTGAAATGTGGTTTCGGAACTGAGAGATACAAGTTTGACTGCTCCGGTGTGAAGACTGCTACAGAAGTCATTTCAGAAAACTCTGATATGTACCGAATGATCAAAAAGCATGAGGTTATTCTGGAAGACGTTCTGAAGGAACTGGTGAAGATCATTATCAGATTGGGAATTGTCCTGGGAAATCAGCTAAATCCAGAAGCTGAGGTAACAATTGATTTTGACGATTCCATTATTGAGGACAAGGAAGCAGAACGGCAGTCGGATCGTCAGGATGTAGCCATGGGAGCTATGCCGCTCTGGGAGTACCGTTCTAAGTATTATGCAGAGACAGAAGAGCAGGCGAAAAAGAATGTTCAGCAGCCAGAAGAGACGGTGATTGAATGACACAGGGAGAGATTGAAAAACTCACAGTAAAAGTCAGCAACATTTTCTCAGAACTGGAAGTCCGGATCATGACAGATATTGTCCGAAGGATCAAAGAAAATGGTTTTGCGAGTGCTTCTGTAGACTGGCAGATCAGCAGGCTACAGCAGTTGGGAATGGCAGAGGAAGATATCCGTGGATGGATCCAGAGCGCATTACAGGCAACGGATGCAGAGATGGACAGGATATTTTCTGATGAGGTGTACAAACAGTATTACGAGCAGGAGCATTTCTTTAAACTTGCCAGAATGCAGCAGATTCCGCTTGAAGAAAATTTTGTGCTTCAGCAGTTGATCAAGGCAACCAAGAAACAGCTCCAGGGAGAATATAAGAATCTGACCAGTTCCATGGGATTTGCCATCCGTAATCCGGCAACTGGCAAGATCCAGTCTTCGCCCTTGATGGATTATTACAGATCTACCATGGACCAGGCTGTTATCGATATTAAGTCAGGGGCATTTGATTACAATACAGTGCTCAAACGGACTGTGAATCAGATGACGGCCTCTGGGCTTCGGTACATAGAATATGATTCTGGACATCGGGATAGAATTGACGTGGCAGCCAGGAGAGCAATCCTCACAGGTTTCCGGCAGGTGCAAAGTCAGATTATGGAACAGGTAGCGGAGCAGCTGGGAACAGATACATTTGAAGTCAGTTATCATGTTGGAGCCAGACCTACGCATCAGCCATGGCAGGGTAAGGTATGGACTCGACAGGAACTTGTTTCTGTGTGCGGACTTGGTGAGGTAACAGGTCTGAAAGGCATTAATTGCTATCACGATTATAAACCATTCCCTCCTGGATCTGTGCGGACGTATACAGATGAACAGCTCCGGAAAATGCTTGATGCTGAGAACACCCCCAAAGAGTACAACGGAAAGCAGTGCACCACCTATGAAGCCCTTCAGCAGCAGAGAAAGATGGAACGTGGCATGCGCGCCCAGAGGCAGAAAATAAAACTACTTCAAGAGGGCGGAGCTGATGAACAGAAAATAATCCTGGCAAAAGCCAAGTACCAGGGGCAAATACAGACCTACAAGGATTTCTCAGAGAAGATGAAACTTCCAGAGCAGAAAGCCAGAATCATGCAGGATGGTCTGAAAGGGAAGTTCATGCCAACAAAAGCAGAGCAGAAAGTTCTTGAAGAATCTGCTATAAATGATAAAATAAAGGCAGAATTATCAGAGGCAAAAATAAAGGGCATTCCTAAAATAAATCCAGATAAGATAGATGTTTCGAAATTTACATTTGATAACAGTCATATAAATGAGGTAAGAGAACATGGAGTTACCAGAGCTGAGGCAGAACAATTTATCAAAGAATCTGATATTTCACTTACACGGTGGAATGGACGATTTATTAACTACTATGGTCCGAATGGTGCTACATATGTGGATACAGAGAATAATAACATTCGGACAGCCTTTAAAAAAGAACAATTTGATGCTCCAACACTAAAAATCAGGGAGGTGGCAGAGAAATATGGCATTAAAAAAGATTGAATGTCCATTAATGGAGAAAGAAATTGATGATGGGATATGTTTTGACATTCATATGAATGTCGAGGGTCTGGCACCTGACTGGACAATCCCAGATGAGGTATTGAAGAAGATGGATTATAAAAATATTTGTTTGAACTGTCCGAATCATAGAGACGACTGATACCACTGATCAGAAATGGTTGGTGGTATTTTTATATGCAAAATTTGCGCCAGCGCAACAGGAGGTAAAGATGATAGAAGTAGCGATTACTTCCACGGGAATCCACATGAATGGTCACGCAAACAGATCAGTAAATGGTCAGGATATTGTGTGTGCTGCCATTTCCGCATTGACCTGCAATCTGATCAATTCCCTGGAAGAACTGACAGATAACCGGATAAGAGCTGACACCGATTCCGGAAAGACAATCATTGAATGGGAGCATCTGGATGAAAGAGGACAGCTCCTGGTAGACTCCTGGTTCCTCGGGCTGACAGCCATTAACCAGGAATACAATTGCATAGAGTTTATTTAACCAGCGCAAAATCTACGCTGGTTTTATTATGCCCAAAACATGAAGGCGGTAAAAGCTGTGGGTGCCTGTCGAGGCAATACGGAGGTAAAGAAAAATGAGATATAAACTTATGAATTTACACATTTTTGACGAAGGTGGAGATGGCGGAAACGCCGGTGCCGGAAACCAGAGCGGAAATGGTGGGACTGGTGGCAGCGGCCAGAGAGGAAGCGCTGGATATACATTTGAACAGGCAGAAGAGATTGCCAATAACAGAGCTGAAAAAGCTACACGCGCGGCACTTGCGGATTTCTACAGGAAACAGGGGCTGAGTGAAGATCAGATCACAACAGCCATTGCTGATTTTAAGGCAAAGCAGAAGGCACAGCAGCCAGATGTGGACGCTCTCACACAGGAGCGGGATGCAGCACGGCAGGAAGCACAGCAGCTGAAGAATGAAAAGGTATTATCTTCCAAAGGCGTAAAGGCTGAGGACATGGATTATGTTCTTTTCAAGGTCAATAAGCTGGTGGATGATAAGACGGATTTTGCAAAGGCGGCAGATAAATTCCTGAAAGAAAACCCAAGATATACAGGAACCGGTACTTACAGAGTATCTACTTCCACTGGATCTGATAACCAGGATACTGGTGGAAACATGAACATGACGATCAATGACCGGATTCGTGCTGCCGCCAGAAGATGATGGAGGAAATTGAAAGATGAGAAATAAATACATTATGAATTTACACATTTTTGATACTGATGTAAACATTATTGACCGTTCCGGTGCAGAGTCCTTGATTCCGGTACAGGAATCCAATGAGATTATACAGGGCGTTATTACCCAGTCCGCTGTGCTCCAGAGAGGGCGCAGGCTGCCAAACATGACATCCAGACAGTACAAAATGCCGGTACTTGATATGCTGCCGATTGCATATTTCGTTAATGGTGATACTGGGCAGAAAAAGACAACAAAGATGGCATGGGAGAAGAAATTCATTACTGCAGAAGAGATTGCGGTAATCGTTCCAATCCCTGAAGCTGTCCTGGATGATTCTGAGTATGATATCTGGGCTGAGGTCAGACCAAGAGTCATTGAAGCATTTGGAAAGAAGATTGACGGTGCAATCCTTTTTGGAGATGACAAGCCGACTTCCTGGAGAGCTGATGTTGTGGCAACCGCGACTACAGCGAAATCCGTAGTAACACTTGGCACTGAGGATGATCTGTATGGCAAGATTATGGGAGAAGACGGTTCCATTGCAAAGATTGAGGGGAGTGGCTACTTCGTAAACGCTCATATGGCAGATATTTCCATGAGAGCGAAACTGAGAGGTCTGAAAAATGCCAATGGTGATCCTCTGTTCAAGAGCGACATGCAGAGCGGCACCAATTATTTTCTGGATGGCAGCCCGATGAACTTCCCGAACAATGGTTCCTTTGACAAGAGCAAAGCGTTGATGATCTCCGGTGATTTTTCACAGCTGGCTTATTCCATCCGTCAGGATATCACCTTTAAGCTGTTTACAGAGGGTGTTGTCCAGAATAGTGACGGCTCCATTGCATACAACCTTATGCAGAATGATATGGTTGCGCTCAGAGCTGTTATGAGACTCGGATGGGAGATTCCAAACCCGATCAACAGCGTAGAGAAGGACAAAACAAAGAGATGTCCGTTCTCTATTCTGAAAGCTGGCGCCTGATAAGGATGTGATGAAGTATGTACGCCTCTTACAATTACTATGAATCCGGCTATCTGCTTGGACGGGATCCAAAGCTGTCAGAGGATGACTTTCCATTCTGGGAAAAACAGGCTGAGCGTGTGCTGAACCAGTACACATTCAGCCGCCTGGTTTCCAATTTCGGGCTTATAACAGATGAAGTGAAAGACTGCACCTGTGAGCTTGCAGAGCTACTGTATCAGGCAGATAAAAGTGCACAGCAGGCAGCAGAGCAGGGCGGTGTTTTACAGTCCTATTCCAATGACGGGGAATCCGGAACTTTTGATGTGTCCCAGTCTACCTTCACAGAAGAGGGAAAGGCAAAGAAGACCAGGGAGATCGTTTACAGATACCTGGGCAACACAGGACTTTTGTATGCGGGGGTGTGAGCATGAACCAGAATTATATTCATACCATCACCTTATACAACCGGATCCAGGCAGCAGACAGTGAAGACAGAAAGGAGCACTGGAAAAGGACAGTGCTCCACAACTGTTTCTGGAAAGCTCAGGTGAATACCAGTTTTAACGGCACCCAGGCAAGCGTCCAGAACACTTACGTGGTGCGGATTCCAGAGGATGACAGATACCTACCCTATGCAGAATACAAAGATTCTCCGGAAGAACATTTCACAGCTTCTCAGGGCGACATTGTGATTTATGGGGAATGCCTGGATGAGATCACGGGAGTTTCTGGTCAGACTGCAGCACAGGTACTGAACCGGCATAAACCGAATGCGTTCAAAGTAACAGCATTCTCTGACAACACCAGTTTCCCCTTGGCAAAGCATTACAGACTGGGAGGCTGATACCATGAAAGTAAAATTTGAATGGAATGATCCTCCTGATCGGATTGCAAAAAAGAAGCTGGGCGGACAGTCTGGCATGCTTTTCCTGGCGACGACTGCAGCACGCTTCATGGATCCTTACGTGCCGGCGGATAACCTGGTACTTGCACAGAATGTAGATATCACGGCGGATGAGGGTGCAGGATACATCACCTATAACAGCCCCTATGCCCATTACCAGTACATGGGCGAGCTGTATGGTCCGAATATCCCAATCTTTGACGGTGAAGAGCTGATGGGCTTCTGGTCTCCTCCCCATAAGAACCCAACAGGCAGAAAGCTGAAATACAACACTTTCCGCCATCCTCTGGCAACGGACCATTGGGATCATGCCATGATGACTGCAAGGAAAGAAGAACTGGCAAAGTCTTATGAAGAATATCTGAAACTGGGAGGCAGGGTATGATAAAGCATGATGTGATAAAAGCATATTTTGAGCCAAAGGCCAGTGAGCTTGCCGGAGACATGCTGAACTTCAACTTCTCGCCAGAATCGGAGGACAGCATTTCACTGATCACAAATTATTCGGACAAGGTGAAAAAGAAATATATTACCGGTGATGTCCTGAAGGAATACGGCTTTACCATTGTGATCGTCAAATCTTATTCTTCCTGCCAGGATGATCTGAACCTGGAAGCAATGAACTTTGCGCAGGCCTTTATGGACTGGCTGGATCAGCAGAATGAAAGCAAGGATTTTCCAGACTTCGGGGAAGATTGCGCGGTTCAGAAAATGGAAAATCTCCAGAACATGCCGAACCTGTCCGGGGTGAACCAGGACGGGACAATGGCAAGATACATGATACAGGCAAGAGTTATTTACAAAGAAAGGAAAAAGAGAACATGAAGTTAGAAAGAGAAGCATTAGCACATTTTCTGGACACTTCCTGGGGAAGTGATCCGGCAAAAGCAGCATGGGAAATTCTGGGCGAGGACATTGACGACATGTCTGTAGATCTGAATCCGGATACAGAAACCAAAGAAAACATTCTTGGCAAAACCAAGGTTACCGACAAAGGCTACCAGCCATCCATGAGTGCAGATCCATTCTATGCGGATCCAGCCTCAAAACTTTATCCAAAGATCCGTGAGATTGCCATGGGACGTTTAAAAGGTGACGCCTGCAAGACTCTGATGCTGGAGGTTATTGTAGAGGACACAGAATCTGTTAAACATCTGGCTTATGCACAGGAAGTACTGGTAAAACCACAGTCTTACGGAGGCGGTACTGAGGGCGTTAATTTCCCGTTCAATGTTTATGAGAATGGAGCAAGAACAAAGGGATATGTAACTGCGGAGTCTCTTAAGACTGGAAATCCGGTATTTGCGGATGGAGAGATCACAGGGTAATAAGTGAAAATGTTAACGGGAGCATGTCGCGGACGTGCTCCCTATTTTAGGAGGTAATCATGGAACAGATACAGAACCAGGAAACAAACACAATTGTCATTGATGACGGAAGTAAGGAGTATGACATAAAGAATCATTACGGTGAGAATCTGGCAGTTTTCCGCTTCCGTCCGGCAGACACAAACATCATTTCCAGATATGAGGAAGTGCAGCAGTATTTTGCAAACTTTACCACAGATGAAAAGGAAACTGTGACTGAATGCGAACAGAGGGTGATTGAAAAAATGGATTACTTGATGGGAGCTGATACCGGTTCCACCTTCTTTTCTATCCTGGGACCGTTTTCTCCAATGGCAAACGGAAAATTATTTGTAGAAGTGTGCATGGACACTTTGTGTGATGTGATCAACAAAGAGTTTGACGTCCGGATCAAGAGAACCCAGAGCAGGGTGAGCAAGTATACCCAGAAGTACCAGCAGCATAAGCCGAACTACACAAAGAAGCGCCGCCGTCATGGATGATATGTGGAATCTTCCCAGGTCAATTGAGCTGGGCGGCGAGCAGTATGAGGTACGGACTGATTTTCGGGCAATCCTGGATATCCTTCGGGCCATGGCAGATCCCGAGCTGAATGAAGAGGACAGGATAGAAGTTCTGTTTGATATCTTTTTCCTGGATGCAGAAGAAATCCCACAAGAATATCTGCAGGAGGCTATTGACAAAGCGTTTGCATTTATTGACTGCGGAATCAGTAGTGAGGGGAAAAACAAAGCCCGGCTAATGGATTGGGACAAGGATTCTTCCCTGATTGCTTCTGCAATCAATAAAAATATGGGAAAAGATATCCGGTCTGTGAAGTACATGCACTGGTGGACGTTCATGGGTGCATACATGGAAATCTCAGAAGGGCTTTTCCATGAGATTCTTCAGATCCGCCAGAAGAAAATGAACGGCAAGAAGCTGGAAAAATGGGAACTGGAATTTTACCGGAAGAATAAAAAGCTGATAGATCTCCAGGGTGAGACCAAGAAACGATCAGCGGAAGAAGAGGCAGCTCTTAAGGAACTGTTTGGATTGAAGAGGTGAGAACATGGCAGACGGAACAATTACTCTCGAAACAAAGGCAGATGAAAAAGGTGTAAAGGTCGGAATGAAGGAAATAGAGGCTTCTGTCAAGCGCATGTCTTCCTCTGTGGAAGGTCTTGGGGAAAAGGCTAAGATCGCCCTTCAGAAGCAGCTGGATTCCCTTTCCAAACTGAATAACCAGTATGGGCAGCAGGAACAGAAGGTGGAGGCTCTGAGAAAGAGGCTGAAGGAACTTTCTGATCAGAAAATTGAGACTGAGGAATACAAGCGCTTTGGGGCTGAAATCAAGAAATTGGACAATGAGTTCGAAAAGGTGGAACAGAAGCAAAGGGAATGGCTTGATATGGGATTCCCGGCAGACTCCATGAAAAACCTGGATGACCAACTGGATGAAATCTGGGCGAAGATGGACAAGCTCCAGAAGAAACAGGCTGAAATGAAAAGTTCTGGCATTGCTTACGTGGATCCGCGCAGTCTTTCTGAATATCAGAGCACGGCTTCCAGGCTTACTGTGGAAGAAATGCGCCTGGATGATATGAACAACCGTTTAAATACTTCTTTTGCCACTACAGAAATGAAATTAAAGGAATGCGGCGAAGAGGCTGCCAGATCGTCCTCTAAATTCAGTGGACTCGCAGAATCAGCCCGGCGTTTTGCTGAAAAGTTAAAGCAATCCGGAATCACCGGCATGAAGCAAAAACTCCATGAACTTTGGCAGGCCCTTGATAAGCTGATGTCAAAATTCATGCAGCTTGCATCCGGAGCAATCATTGGCGGTCTGCAGAAGATCTCCAGCGGTATCTTTGGCATCCATAAATCAGCAAACAAGAGCACTTGGTCCCTTAAGAAGCTGATGAAATATGTATTTGGGATCCGCACCCTGTTTGCATTATTCAATAGGATTAGAAGTGCAGCTACGGAGGGAATACAGAACCTTGCACAGCACGATCTGCTTACCAATACAGGGAAAGTAAATCAGAGTCTGTCAGAACTGCAGTCGGCGCTTACCCAGCTGAAAAACAGTTTTGCCACAGCTTTTGCACCAATTCTTACAACGGTGTCGCCTATCCTGGTAAGTTTCATCAATCTCATATCTCAGGCAGTAACACGTGTAGGAATGCTGATCGCGGCACTTACCGGGCAGAAAACTTTTGTCAAAGCAATTGCAGTCCAGGAGAATTATGCAGCCAGTCTGGATAAGACGGCGAACAGCGCCAAGAAAGCAGCAAAAGCATTACAAGGTTATCTCAGCCCGATTGATGAGATCAACCGATATGATGACGGCAGCAGTTCTGATTCCGGAACTGGATCCGGAGGAGGTTATACCGGTCCGTCTGCAGGCGATATGTTCGAAGAAGTTCCTATCGAAAGCTCCCTGAAAGGGATTGCAGATAAGATCAAGGAACTGATCCAGAACGAAGACTGGGAAGGTCTTGGTGCGTATATTGCAGATGGAATCAATAAAGGTCTTCAGAAGATTTATAACGTCATTAACTGGGATAATGTTGGTCCTGAGGTTACCAGGTTTATTACTGCATTTACCACAACATTCAACAGCCTGGTGAATCACATTAACTGGGATCTGATGGGACGGACGCTTGGTGCAGGAGTCAACACCTTAGTAAATTCGTTGAACCTACTGATTGGAAATGGTGGCATTGACTTTAATAAAATTGGTTCCAGTATTGCGAAAGGACTTCGCGGAGCTATCAAGGAGATTAACTGGACGTCCTTTGGAGAACTGCTTGGAAATAAATTCATGATTTCCTGGAGAATGTTATCCGGATTTGTGAACGAAATGTCCAGAAAGAATGATGCAGGCATAACCGGCTGGACAGAACTTGGAAAAGCTGTCGGCAAGGCTATGACAGGAATATTCAGTAAGATTAGTTTTACGGACATTGCAAAAGCACTGGTAGGTGTGATCAACGGGGCATTTGAAACCTTAGCTGGTTTTGACAATGAATTTGACTGGAAGAGCTTCCAGGAGAATCTGAAATCCGGCATCCAGACCATGGTCAATGGCATTGACTGGAAAGGAAACGGAAAAGCCTTTGGTGACTTCCTTTCTCATCTGTGTGATTGCATCACCGCAGCCATTGATAACGGTACCTTCCAGAAACTGGGAGAAGGAATTGGGGAGTTTCTTGCAGAACTGCCCTGGGAAAAATTACTTAAGACGGCAGCAATTGCATTGATAGACGGACTTGGCGGAGCTTTGGGCGGTCTTTGGAGAAGCGGTCTGGCAGGAAAGATAACAGCAGGCCTTATTGTTGCCTTTGGTGCTGTGAAAGTGGCACAGATAACCGGTCTTGATCATCTGGCAGCTTACTTGATCGGACGCCTGGCAACTAAGCTTATAAGCGCTGAGAATACAGCGGCGCTCACAGATGGCGTGGAGACGGTACTGGGAAACGCTTTGAAAGGTGCAACTGGGGCTGCATCAGATTTTGCAGCTGCTCTTGGTCCATTGGTTGGAACTGCAGGTTTGATCATAGCCGTGGGAGGTGCAGCAACTGTTGCAACTTCTGAACTGGCAGGATTTGTGGAAACCATGCAAGGCGGTAATGGCATTGGCAGTACATTTGGCAATACCATGAATAATTTTATTCAGACCTTGCAGCACAGGGGAGACATTATTTCTGGATCTGCAGAGGAAATCTGGCAGTTGAAAGAAAGTCTGGAACAGGAAGGCATGACAGCCGAGGACAAGGCAAGTGCCACACAGAAGCTGATTGACAAACTTGGAGAGATGGGCGTCACATCCGATCAGGCAGAGCAGGCATTTTCCTCTTTGTACCAACAGGGACTGATCACAGATGACATGTTTGATATCTTATCAGAATCGATTAAGACTCTGGATAATAACACAACCAATATGGCAGGCTCTATTGAGTTTGGAAATGAGAAGATTGAAGAAGGCAGCCAGCTTTATAACGATATGAAAGTAGCTATCGGAAACATAACAAACCAGCTCCATCTTGGCATTGATGCACAAGGGTCTCTGAATAATGCACTTGATAATACCACGGATGCGGGTGGCACGGCGCAGGAAGCATATAAAGCAATTATGGATACAGCAGAGCAGCTTGGAATTAACACGGAATCTGTTGCCAAAATATTTGCAGAGAGATTTCCAGATGCTGTTCGCGAGACCGAATCCAGCACGAAGACTTCTATGGATAACACCAAAAAATCTGTTGAAACTGGAATGGGTGCAGCTTCTGCAGCAATAGGTAATGCCATGTCCGGAATTAAGACGGATACAGAAAAGGCAATGTCAGAGACTGAGCGTTCTGTATTGGATCATACAGGGAATATCAGCACGGCAACGGTAACAAACTGGGGAAATTCAGCAGAAGAAGTAGATAAGAATCTCGATCAGATGAAGCAACACGCAAATTTAAAACTGGGAGAAATGCACAAAACGGTAGAAAGCCATTTTTCAAGTCAGTACAATACCATGACAAAAAAATGGGAACGTGCGCGAGATCGTATTGAACAGATTATTTCTGAAATGATCCGCAACATGAATATAAGCCTTGAAGGACTTGCTGGAAATATGGAACCAGTTGGAACAAGAATAGGAAATAATCTGTTATCTGGGATTTCAAGCGGAATCAGAGGAATAACAGATACCCTGAATGATGTTATTAGAAAAGTAAACACTACGGTCGGTAATATCAACAACACCATAGGTAATATTGAGAAAGGTTTTACCTTCTCCTACAATGTACAGTTGCCAAATGGCGGTCGTAGATGGGGCAATTACAGCTTAAATTTGCCAAGGGTAAACACAGTACCATACCTGGCAACAGGAGCCGTGATCCCGCCAAGAAGCGAGTTCCTGGCAGTACTGGGGGATCAGAAGAACGGCAGGAACCTGGAAGCTCCGGAAAGCCTGATCCGGCAGATCGTAAGGGAAGAAACTGGTGGTAAGCAGGGAAACAATACCTACAATGTTTCCGTGTCTGCTTCCGGAAGAAATCTCCTGGATATTGTACTGGAAGAAGGAGAATTGAGAAGAAACCGGAACGGAGGAAGAAATCCGTTTAAGTTGGATGATTAGGAGGTGCTTGGATGGCAGAAGAATGTTTTAAAATTGATGGAGTCGCAATTGCGGCTCCTGAAACTTATAAACCGGTGTTTTCCACAACAAGCACCAAAAGCACAAAGCGTGATCAGTCGCTGACCATGCATAATTCTGTTATGGGTACAATTAGCGGATATGACCTTGTGTGGGGAGAACTTACCTGGGAAGAAATCGCAGCAATCTTGAATGTTCTCATTGATAAGAAGAGCTTCACATTCCATCACAAAGATCCCAGGATTCCGGGAAAATGGATTGACGCTGAATTTTATTGTTCCAATTACAACATGGATGCACAGACCCTGGAAAAGAATAATGAAAAGTGGACAGGCCTGTCAATCAACGTAAGGAGGAAAAAGAAATTATGATCAATGTATCTGATCAGCTCCTGAAAGAGTCAAAAGAAAACCAGGATTATTATGTAACGGCAAATGTTACTCTTGCAGATGGGACAAACCTTCCGCTTAAAAAAGAAGACTTTTACCTGGATGGAAACGGAATTGTGGACTCAGCAGACAGCAGCAGTTTCCCTATAGGTGTGGCAATTGAAAAGACAGCTACCTTATCCCTAGTAAATGATGAGGGACAGTTTTCGGGATACAGTTTTAACAGGGCAGTATTTGCAATATACATGAATCTGGAATTATCAGATGGAAAAGTGGAGACCTTCAAAAGAGGGTCTTTTATTGTGTGCAAAAAGCCTGCTGTTGATGAGGAAATAAACCTTACATTGCTGGATTACATGAGTAAAACGGACAAAAGTTATGAAAGCAACCTTATTTTTCCCTGTACTGTCGGGGAAGTCCTTCGTGACTGCTGTCAGGCATGTGGGATTGCCCTTGGAGATGCAGTGTTTACAAATGATGATTTCCGCGTCATACAGAAGCCGACCAGTACGACATACAGGGCTGTGATCGGAATGGTGGCTGCTCTTGCTGGTGGTAATGCGCGGATTGATGAGAATGATCTTCTGAGGATTGTTACCTACCAGGCAGCACCTAAGGTAGTGGAGCTTGTGGAAACACCATGGCTGGATACCCAGGGAAACAGTATCTGTGATACGGAGGGAAATCAGATCATCATGATTAGGGAGGATGCGACTATTGGTCTGGATCTTTCCGAGGGCATTGATGACGTGCAGACGGATACTGATATTATCACAGTTACCGGAGTGAAATATACAGAAGACAAACAGGATTATGTATACGGAACCGAAGGGTATATGATCAATCTGAAAGAAAACCAGCTGCTTGCTGGAAACGCCGAGGACGGTGTGAACCGTATCGGACAGATTCTGGTTGGTTTCCAGATCCTTCCATTTTCTTTAAGAAGTGTACCAATCGGATACGCAACATTTGGTGATGCAGTCCAGTTCGAAGATTACCGTGGAAATGTGTACCGGTCCTATGCAACTGACATTGAATTTCTGTTCGCGGATTCTACCAATTTTTCTTGCAAAGCAAAGAGCGTGGAATCCCAGGAATCAGAGTACCCCGATGAAAACAAAGTCCTAGTAGAGCAGGTAAAAGAGGATGCCCGTCAGAGGATGACTGCCTACGATATCAAACTAAAGCAGATGAACGAACTGGCAGCCAATACCCTTGGCTTTTATTATACGGATGAAGAACAGGACGACGGCTCCGTGATTTCCTACCGTCATGATAAGCCTACTCTGGAAGAATCGCAGGTTATTTACAAAAATGGGATTGACGGATTTTTCCTTTCCACAGATGGAGGGGAGACCTGGAAAGCCGGTTTTGACTCCAATGGGGATGCAGTATTTAATATCCTGTATGCCATTGGTATTCAGGCAGAATGGATCAACACAAGAGGTCTGAAAGCCCAGGACAATGACGGAAACACCACTTTTGAAGTAAATGCAGATACCGGGGAGGTATCGATTAACAGCAATCGTTTTTATCTGGGAGATACTTCTTTAGCTGACAAGCTTAAGGGAATGGATAACAACATAGCTGCAGCTAAAAATATGACTCTGCAACTGAGTAATGAGTACCAGGCAATTTCAGTTGACTCAGATGGCAATTACAGTACATTTCCATCTGGGATTACTACAAAGCCGACAGTAATGTATGGTTCAAAAGATATTACGGCAGATTGTACTTATACGGTTACAAAGTCAGAAGGTGTCACTGGCGTCTGGAACAATGCATCCAAGACATTCACAGCAACCGGACTGACAGTAGACAACGGATGGGTTGAAATCCAGGCAGTATATCTGCAGGTGCTGGCTGTGACAAAGAGACTTGTTCTGACAAAACTGCATGCTGGTCCCAAAGGAGATAAGGGACTGGACGGTCTCCAGGGACCAAAAGGAGACCAAGGCATACCGGGACCACAAGGAGAAAAAGGGGAAACCGGTCCACAAGGTCCAAAAGGAGAACAGGGAATTGCCGGGGCACCAGGAACAGATGGGCGGACGCCGTATCTGCATATCAAATACGCTCCTGTCAAAAATCCAACATCTTCGCAACTTACTAAAACCCCAGATGTGTATATTGGTACATATACGGACTTTGAAATAAATGATAGTACAGATCCCAAAAAGTACACATGGGCGCAATTTAAAGGAGATCAAGGTGTACAGGGTCCAAAAGGTGAAAGTGGAAAACCATCTTATACATGGATGAAATATGCCTCAATGCCAAACGGCGAAGATATGTCGGATAGCCCAGATACCGTTCCATGGATTGATACAGATGGGAATACAATATGCGATACTGTAGGAAATCCAATCTATCTTGAGCCAGAATATGTTGCGTATATCGGAATTGCAAATAATAAGGAAACGCCAACGGAAAGTGATGATCCGGCTGATTATACATGGACCCGATACAAAGGCGCTGATGGGGAAAACGGTTCTGATGGCAAGGATGGAGTAGACGGAAAAGATGGAAAAACAAGTTATACACACATTGCCTATGCGAATTCTGCGGATGGAAAAACAGATTTCTCTGTGTCGGACAGTAATCGTGAGTATATCGGTATGTATGCGGATTTTACCGAGCAAGATAGTACTAATCCAGATGATTACGCGTGGACACTTGTAAAAGGCGCGAATGGCTCACAAGGTATCCCTGGAAAAGCAGGTGCGGACGGAAAGACGCCATATTTCCACATAGATTATGCGAATAGTGCTGACGGAAAAACTGGCTTTGATGTAGTTGTCAGTGCCGGAAAGCAGTATATTGGCCAATATACTGATTACGACACGCCGGATGATTCCATTGACCCGACAAAATATAGCTGGACGAAGATAAAAGGTGAACAGGGCGATAAAGGAGAGCAGGGTGTACCTGGCAGGACATATTTTATTGAGCTTTCATCTAATATCCTAAAACGAGGCCAGAATGACAAGGTTGTACCAAGTACAATTACGGCAAAAGCTTATTATCGAGATGGTGACAGTGCTACAAGAACAGCATATTCCGGTAGATGGTATGTGCAGACTTCCACGGATGGCTCTACATTTACAAACGCATTGGTTTCAACTGTGAATGAGCCGAGTAAAAGCTATACTGTTAGCTCACTGGATAGAAGCGTTGTGTCCGTTAGATTTATCCTGTATGCTGCAGATGGAACTACAAATCAGCTGGATATGCAATCTGTCCCTGTAGTGATAGATGTGGACGCACTTACCCACGAAGATATATTTGATCTTCTTACAAATAATGGTTCCGTTAAAGGAGTTTATAAAGAGGGCAACCAGTTATATTTTTCGTTCACCTATGCAAAAGGCGGAACATTGAAGCTTGGCGGTCCGAATAATGGATATGGCACCTTTGAGGTGTATGACGCGAATGGAAATATAATAACCCAAATAGATAACTCGGTTGGGTTTAAAAACTTCAAGGGAAAAGAGTGGTTCCAGATAAATGAGTCTGTAGCTACAGCTGGTTACGATTCACCCCTTGTTCATGGGCTTCTCGATTTGTCCGCGCAATACTCTGATGGATATTGGACTGTTTTGGAGAGTAAACAAGCTGGTCTTCTTCTGAAGACTGTATCCAGAATGAAAGTTGAGACAACCGGAAGCAGTTCTCTGACTCTCAATGTGCCAGAAATGCCTAAGCTTATAACTGGTAGTAACTTAGGAAAGAATGGAAATGGAGATGTCGGAACAATTGCATCATCCTCTATGCATTATAAAGTACTCGGGAAAACAGTAAAAGAAGACGAACTGGAAGACCTATATAGAGTCAAGGTAATCTGGGCGAAATACAAAGATGGATATCTTATGGAGCAAGACGAACGGTGTGGAAAAGAAATGCCAATGTTCATTGCAGAGGATATTGACCGCAGGTTCCCGATTGCCGTTGACCATGACGAAAAAGGACGTGCTGAGAACTGGAACTACCGTATTATGATTCCCTGTATGTTCGCCATGTTGAAGAACGAGCATGAGAAAGTCAAAGATATACAATCTGAGCTTGATTCCGTGAAAGCGGAGCTAGAAGAATTGAAACAACTTATCAAACAACATATTTCAACGGAGGTATAAGACTATGGCAAATAACAATTGGAACAACTACACCGAAAAAACAGCAACACCAGTAGACGCAGACGAAGTGATGGTTCGTGATTCTGCAGATGGAAAGAATAAAAAACTCCTTTTTGGTACTTTCTGGAAGTGGGTAGCTAAGAAATTAAATGAGGCTACCATTTCTGAATTGCAGACTAGCAATAAAACAATTGTGGGTGCGCTCAACCAACTAAATAGTGAAACAATAAAAACGGACAATAATTTTACTGGAAATGTAGACAACGTAAGAAACAGCGTGGTATGGTGTAATACCGCATTGAATGCTCCAAGTAATATTGGATTACTGGTGAGTTTTTCAACTTTTAACATTGGTCAAATATTTGTTGATTATACTCAATTTTTAATATACATACGATGGCTTAACGGAAATACAAATAAATGGAGCGAATGGTCTGCAATTTGAACAGAAAATAGTTTAAATATATATAATTACCAATGGTCCTAATATAAGATGCGGTACGATTAATTGTGAGAATTATTCGAATATTACTAAGGATTAATAATTAAATTGGGTATTTTAGCCCCTGTCAATAATATAGCTCCCAAATACAAAAAGATCTGTATTTTCGGCATTATGATATAGTTTTATTTCTCCATTTCTATATATCCATAATGTTCCAACAGGAATATATGGAATATAATTTGAAGCGACGTTCAAGACTGCATAATCATAGTTAGGATTAAGAAAGCCTGGAATTTTACCAATAGTAGGATTGTCAATATTATTTTGATTGATGGCCTTAAGAGTACCAAATACACTTACAGCATCTGCACTTTTTCGAAAGTATAAATATCCACAATCTGTGCTTAAGGCGTGAATTTTACCAGCCATATCACTATTTTATTTGCTGGAGCTTATGGGAAAAAGTAGCTTCCTTACCATAATACCAATTATACTTGTGGTAAGGAGGTGATACTTTTATGACAGAAAATTTTATTAAAAATGTAGTAGCAGCTATGCAGGACAGTTTAACAGATGAACAATTACAGAAACTGGAAAACGTATTGGCAATTAATCTACACGGATTGGAAGTAAAAGAGGAATGTACGCAATTAGTAACATCAGAGCGGCATTGGGAAAGAATTCTGAAAATGTACATAGCCAGTAAGCGCTTAGAAAATTGTGCGGAATCCACTCTGATTGCTTACAAACGGTGTATTTCAATGTTGTTTATAGGACTGAATAAGAAAATCCATGAGATAACGACTAACGATTTGAGATATTATCTTGCCATGTACCAGGAACAAAGAAAGATTTCTCTGTCATATTTGGAGACTCTTAGGCACTATATAAGTAGTTTCTTCACATGGGCTACGGATGAAGGCTACATCAATCGGGATCCTTCCAGGAGACTGCGAAGGGTGAAAGTACCTCAGAAGCTTAAGAAACCATATACTGCAGAAGAAAGGGAACATCTTAAAGATATAGCCAAAACAGAACGAGACGTGGCCATCATGGAGCTACTTTACAGTACTGCTGGGCGTATTGGAGAGGTAGTATCAATCAATCGCGAAGATGTTGATTTTCCTAACCGTGAAATTGTGATATATGGACAGAAGGGAAAGAAAGAACGCAAAGTGTATCTTACGGAGGGGTGCATATATCATTTGAAGAAATACCTGGCAAGCCGAACAGATGACAATCCGGCTTTATTTGTTGTAGATCGGAAACCTTATAACCGACTGCAAAGGGAAGCAATTCAAACAATGTTACGCAAGCTTGGAACAGAAGCCGGAATACATGCACATCCGCATAAGTTCCGGCGAACACTGCTTACTGATGCAGGAACTAGAGGTGTGCCGTTGCAGGAGATACAAGCTTATGCCGGTCATGCAAAACCCGATACGACCATGTTATACGTATCAGTTAAAGATGAAACAGTGAAAGCTTCATTTATGCGATTAATGGCATAAGGTAACTTGCAAATAGGCCCAAAAATGGCCAGCTGAAAAGGTGGCTTGGGTAAACACGGCTTGTTGAGGATTGGATGGACATTTATAGCGAAAAGGAAGACTGCATATAAAATAGTGATAAAATTTCAAATAATAAATTTGCAGTTCAACACATTCGTTACGAAGACTCCGAGGTAATCGAACTAGGAGGTCTTGATGCTTGTATGAGGGATGCGCTTAACAATACTATTCAAAAAGATGGAGCATTTTATGGCACTTTCACTGCAAATATACAGTATCTCATGCTTGGCTATCGTTACGCAAACGGAACATACGGTGTCGTAATATTATTTGGTTACAACAATAGCACAGAACGATGGAATATAAATGACGGAAAAATCACAAAGGTTTAATAGTGTTTATATGTACCGCCAATCAGAATATTTCCCTACATTATCACTATTAAAATTGCAGTTTCGAATTGCAATCTTACTTGAGCCAAAGCTAAATGCAAATTGAACACCGTATTGCAATCCAGTATCTGTTAATAGTGTATCACCAATAATAATATATCTGTTTCCGACAAGTTCAGTAGGTAAACTCCCTTTGGAATCTGCAGTTGAAGCGACGATATATTGATCACTTAACAAATCAATATTTCCATTAAATTCGTGAAAGCTCTCACTATTTTGTCGTCTAAAAATAAGAATTTATGCTAAAGGGCACCCACAGAGGTGTCTTTTATTATGAATTTTTAAGAAAGAATGAGGTGCTAATATGAACGAACCCAGAGCGAGACCGTGTAACCGGTCTTATTTTTATACCATAAAATAATATAATAAGAAGG
>OGEO01000426.1_pt1 | contig 41453 bp, 28 predicted proteins | sample 1570661 | NCBI WGS metagenome assembly OGEO01 (sample SAMEA2582142, study PRJEB24529) | metagenome | biome: Human gut stool | place: China | collected 2011
CCGATCAGATTCGCATATTCAAAAAGCTGTTCTTTTACATCTGTTGGAAATTCTATGCCTCTACGCTCTGCCTGACTGATCTGTCCCTGCGTGTATTCCTGCATTTTCTGTGTTTCTCTACCCGTTATCCTGTTTCTTGCCATATAAATTCCTCCTGTGTTCTAAAAAATGGCATAACCGACAGAACCTTCTTCTACCAAATTATGCCATCTTTCCTCTTTATTCCAGACCGAAGTCCCGTTTTCTGGTTTCCTTGCCAGTTTCACTTTCCCGCTGACTCTTTTCCTTATAAATCTGCAGTTTCTCATGGATAGAACCTCGTGCCGGTCTTTCTTCTTTCTCTTTTGATTCCGACTGCTCTGTTTCTGTATCTTCCCGTTCATCCATATTGAGAAGTGCATTTAACTCTGACAGTCGCTCCAGTTTTTGGTTCAGTTCCTCTTCTTTTGGAAATGGCTTTCCAACCTCTTCTTTTGCATTTGCAAGCTGTTCATATACTGTTTCCAGTCTTTGTTGTGCTTCTGAAAGCTTCTCCGGATAACTGTCCAACAGATTGTTGATACGAGTAATATTTCCAAGTGCATCTGCTCCAAGATGAACTTTCGAGACAGCCTCATGTTTGACAGATAGAATAAATTCTTTACTCCATCCATCAAACTGAATCCTCATATTGAATCCCTGATAGTTTCCGATATCCATCGCAGCATCTACAGCTTTAATATCTTTACATACCGCCAGAAGTGCTGCTCCTGCCTCTTTCTTTTCTGTGAACACTTTGCCACTGATTTCCATAGAAAACTGCTCTGGATCTGTGATTTTGTACTCAGAAAAATGAGCGATGTCTGCCTTGTAGCTGTCAATGATCTCTGTCAGTTTTGCAATCTGTTGTGGAAAATTCCTTGCAATATCATCTTCCAGTCGATACTGGTTATTCATGTGGTTGGCTTTTAAAAGTTTTAATTTTGCCACATCAACATCCAATGCCATCTTCTCTTTTACTGCCGGATTTCCGGTTGCAAGAGCTTTGACCTCTGCATAGGAAAGTGCCGCTTCGTCTACATCTTCACAGCTTCGCACAGGTGCTTTGCTGGTCATAATCTGAGAAATGAATTTCTGCTTGTTCTCAATCAACTGCCACATGTAGCTGTCAAATGTGGATTCAGTTACATACCGGAAGATATGAACCTTTTTATTATGGTTTCCCTGACGGATAATACGTCCTTCCCTCTGTTCCAAGTCAGATGGTTTCCAGCCAATATCCAGATGATGCAACGCAATCAGACGATCCTGCACATTGGTTCCTGCACCCATCTTTGCTGTAGAACCAATCAAAAAACGAACCTGTCCGGATTTCACTTTTCCAAACAGCTCCGTCTTCTTTGCTTCTGTATTTGCATCATGAATAAAAGCAATCTCTTTTTCCGGCACTCCTTTTTCCATCAGTTTCCGTTTCAGGTCGTCGTAGACATTAAAACTGCCATCGCCTTTCGGTGTACTCAAATCACAGAAAATCAATTGTGCTGATTTCTGTGCTGCTGTGTCTTTCCAGATTTCATAGCTTTTCTCTGCACAGACTGATATCTTGCTTTCCGGATTGTCTGGCAATAATTCGTTCACTAAACGCTGATCCAATGCTAACTTTCTTCCATCATTGGTGATTTTCAGCATATTATCAACCGCGGCATCTACTCCGCCATTTCTGACAACTTCCGCACGTTCTCCAAGGCTTTCTACGATTTCTTTCTGCTGTTCCGTTGGTTTCAGCACCACTGTTTCATATTCTGCTTCCGGCACAGGAAGCTTTAACTGATCGGAAGTCTTGATATCTGCAATCTCCTTGAACATATTCATCAGTTCCGGGATATTATAAAACCGTGCAAATCTGGACTTTGCACGATATCCTGTTCCTTCGGGAGCAAGTTCGATGCTCGTGACAACTTCTCCAAAAGTGGAAGCCCAGGAATCAAACAGTCCAAGTCCCATATTTTGTAATTTACTGTTCTGCAGATATCGCTGCATAACATATAATTCCGTCATACTATTGCTGATTGGTGTGCCCGTGGCAAAAGTAATGCCTTTTCCTCCAGTAATCTCATCCAGATACTGACATTTATTGAACATATCCGCTGATTTCTGTGCTTCGTTCTGGGCAATCCCGGCTACATTTCTCATTTTTGTATAAAGAAACGCATTTTTATAGCTGTGCGCTTCATCCACATATAAATGGTCAACTCCAAGTTCTTCAAACGTAACCACATTATCTTTTTTCTCTTTTTTATTCAGTTTCTCTAACCGGACTTGCAGCGTTTTTCTGGTTCTCTCAATCTGTTTGATCGTATACCGCCCACCATCCTGTTCATTTCTGGCACTCTGAATGGCATTTTCCAGATCATCAATCTGCCTTCTCAGCATTGCTTCCTGTCGTTCATCTGAGATTGGAATACGCTCAAACTGGGAATGTCCAATGATAATGGCATCATAATTTCCCATTGCAATTCTGGCACAGAACTTCTTTCGGTTTGCAGGTTCAAAATCTTTCTTAGTCGCTACCAGAATATTAGCTCCCGGATATAACTGTAAAAACTCTGCTCCCCACTGCTCGGTCAGATGATTTGGCACCACAAACAGGTTCTTTTGCGATAACCCCAGGCGTTTACTTTCCATGGCTGCCGCTACCATTTCATAGGTCTTTCCAGCTCCTACCACATGTGCCAGAAGCACATTATCTCCGTAAAGCTGATGAGCCACTGCATTCTTCTGATGTGGTCTGAGTTCGATTTCCGGATTCATGCCTGGGAATGTCAGATGGCTTCCATCATACTCACGAGGACGGATACTATTGAACCGTTCATTATAAACTTTTCCCAGCCGTTCCCTTCTCTGCTGGTCTTTGAAAATCCAGTCTTTAAATGCCGCTTTTATGGCATCCTGTTTCTGTGACGCCAGCATGGTTTCCTTCTTATTCAGTACCCGGATTTCATCTCCGTTCTCGTTGACGTCTTTATCATAAATACGGACATCCTTCAAATTCAGCGTATCTTCCAGAATCCGATAAGCATTTGCCCTCTCCGTTCCATACGTCGCATACGCCAGTGAATTTCTCGTACTGTCTGCATTTTTACCGGTAATTCTCCACTCCCCATTAACCTCGGAATATTTCACCTGTACTTGTTTTTGAAGCAGATACCATGGGGTATGAAGAAGTTCCCGCATAAAATCCTGATAATCCGATGGCTCAATCCAGGTTGCACCAATCCGGACTTCAATCTCAGATGCTTCCAGGTCTTTCGGCTGTACCGCTTCCAGGGCACGAACATTTACTGTAAACTCCGGGTGATTTTCTGCAAATGTCCTTGCTGTATTCAGCTTTTCCCGGACATTTCCAGACAGATATTCATCCCCGTTCTCCCACTGATCTGTCAAAGGATTCTGAAAAATAACGCCCCGCAGTTCTTCCTTGATCTTTTCTTCTGTCTCTCCTGTCAGCTGTGCCATATACGGCAGATCCACCTTTGCTTTTTCATTTAAAGACAAGGCAAGTGCTTCTGAAGCTGTTTCTACACTGCGGACTGCTACTGCTTTTTTGATCGTTCGCTTAGTGAACATATCTGCTTTCCGTTTCAATGTTCCATCGTCATTCAGATCTTCCAGTGAACAAAGCAGGCAATAAGAAGAATCGTCTGAAAATGCCCGCTTGTTTGCATTGTTTCCGATAACTCCATATTTTGTTGTGTACGCATCATACACCTGGTTCAGTTTTTCCTGCTGGGTGCGGATTTCTTCATCAGTGACGTATTCCTCCATCTGCATGGCAATCAATTCTCGGACAGTATCCCTGATTTCCACCATGCCTTTGACACGTTCTGCTGTTGCTGCAGGCATTTTTACCGGATTCATCAATGAGTTGACACGATAATAGACCTGATCTTCCACAACGGTAAAACTGTAATTACGAACTTCCAGATCTGCCGGAAGACTCTCTGGAACATCATCCAATTCTGCTTCCACATCTACTGCCGGTGTCATATTTCCCTGGATATGAGTAACTGCTTCTGCAAGCTGCAATTCCAGATCAGCCCCTTCTACTGGCATACAGGTAGCCTCCATACCAAAAGGACCAGAAACTTCCTGCATCTTTCCTAATACCATTTCCGGATGCTGGACAAAATACTGGTTTACCGTAATTCCATTAGCATCCGTTCCCAGATTGATCCATTCAGGCATCTCTTTACTGATACTGTCTTTTTTCTGGAAAAACAAGATATCTGCACTGACCTCTGTACCGGCATTTGCCTTAAATGCTGTATTTGGTAACCGGATAGCTCCTAATAAATCGGCTCGCTCTGCCAAGTATCTTCTCACTTCCAGTGAAGCCTTATCCATCGTTCCTTTCGTGGTAATCAGTGCCGCAACACCACCGGGACGAAGCTGATCCATACTTTTTGCCAGAAAATAATCATGAATCATGAAATTATAACGGTCGTACTGCTGGTCATTTACCTTATATGCCCCAAATGGTACATTTCCGATTACGACATCAAAAAAATCATTCGGATAATCGGTTTTCTCATATCCTTTGATCTGAATATTGGCATCTGGATAGAGAAGTTTTGCAATTCTTCCACTGATACTGTCCAGCTCCACGCCATACAGCTTTGACTGGTTCAGGTTCTCCGGTAACATTCCGAAAAAGTTTCCCACCCCCATGGCTGGCTCCAGGATATTTCCTTTCTGAAATCCAAGATGAGAAAGAGCCTGATACATGCTTTGAATGACAATCGGCTGCGTGTAGTGAGCATTTAAAGTAGATGCTCTGGCTGCAGCATATTCGTCCGGTGTCAAAACGGTTTTTAATTCCAGATATTCTGTTTCCCAGGACTCCTTCGTTTCATCAAAAGCATCTGCAAGTCCACCCCAGCCAACATAACGGGACAAAATCTCCTGCTCTTCTGATGTAGCACCTCGGTTTTCCGCTTCACATTTTTTCAAAAGCTGGATTGCCATGATATTGGAACGAAACTTTTCTTTTGGTGTACCCTGCCCAAGTTCATCATCTGTAATGTGGAAATTTCCTGCTGGAATCAATTCTCCCTGTGGTGCCGGAAGCTCATTTTCTTCTGCTTCGCCATGTGCCGTTTCTGGTTCTGTGGTATCTTCCTGTTCCTGCGTTTCATGGACAGGTTCTTCCTGCGGACTTTCCAAATCGCTCTCTGCAGTAAGAGCCTGCTGTGCTTCTTCCAGATCAGCCAGACGTTGTGCCTCCTGTCTTTCCTCATATTTTTCCATTTCTTCCGGTGACAGGTAATCATCACTACGTACCAACTGACGAACACGCTCTGCAACTTTGTTCCATTTCAATAAAACTGTTACATCCGGATTTCCGATTTTTCCTTTACTCAATCGCAAACCTTTCGCATCGTGAGACGCATCCGACTGATAAGCTCCAATAATTCCAGGTGAGGAACCACCTGTCCCATATTCATTTTTCAGGAACTCGGCAGTTTCTTTCGTATCATGATGTTCCATGAAATATTCGTAGATACGATTACGACCACCAGCTGTAATACCGCCTCTTCTTAATACTGCGTCAATCTCATCCTGTGTGATAAAAGAAAGTTCCGGACGTTCTACCTGCTGTTTCTGATCCCGCCAGGACATCTCCCGCTGCAAGTCATGGAAACGGGTAAAATACTTTGGATTGTTCTGAATTTCCCAACGATGATATTCTCCCGGATTCTCCTCCATGTCTTTCTGCAGATACTCAAAACGCTCATAGATTTCCTGGACGGCTTCCGGTTCAAGCCAGCAATCCTGGATTATTTCCTGCCACTCCTGATAAGACAACCGCTCATCCGGATTTTTGTTGGTATCACGAAAATGCAATGCTAATTGAAGGCTTGTTTCTTCCCGTTCTTTTTCGATGGCATTGTTGGAAATGCTGTTGGAAACATAATTCCCATCCTCATACATATCCCGGATGCGATCTGCCGCTTCTTCCCATGTAACCATACGGTCAAAATTACGTCTGGCGGAATCTCCCCGGCGGATACGAATACCATCGCTGTCATACCAGATACCGATTTTCTGTCCATGGATGGTAAAACCTTTTCCACCTGTACCATACTCACTAATCAGAAATTTTCGCATTTCTTCGTTATCTAATCCTTCAATCAGTTTTGCTGTAATGTGAAAAAGTGTATTACTACCTCCACTTCCGGTACGGAGAATATCATTTACCACATCATCTGAAATCAAAAAAGCGGCTGGCTGTGTAAGTGCAGCTGCCGCTTTCCTGATTTCTCCTAACTGTTCTTCTTCCGTAGGGAACAGACTTAACTGTAGATAATCTCCTGAATCACCAGTTCCTCTGCCTGTGCTTTGATCTGGTTCATGTGTCTGGTCCATGCCATTGTGTCTGTCATCTTGTCTGGTGCCGGATCTTTCTCCAGCAGTTCTGCCATCAGATTGTCTACTTTCTGTCTCGCCTGCTGGTCGATCTCCATCAGATGACTGTCCAGTTTGTTTTGTAAGGTCAGAATGTTGAATCTGGCGATTTTGTGGTTCTTCAGGTATTCTTTCCGCATCATCCCGTACTTCCCGATTGTCCCTGCCGTCTCCTCCAGACTGATATCCGGAATCTGATACTCTCCGTTCTGGCTGTAAGTGATCTCTCTCATGCTCCTGTTCCTCCTTATTTTCTTCTCTATCTTCTTTGTTGGTTGTCTTGCTTTCACGAATTAACGTGTTAAATTCATTATAAGGGACTTCTTTCTCTTTTGCAAGTGTTTTCAGATCTTTTTCCAGATCTGTCATCACATATCTTCCAATCTGCATCAGCACCGGCTTTGCAAGCTCATTCACAGAACTGCCAAGATGTCCCATGACTTTCAGACGGTTAAAATCTGTAATATATCGAAAATCCTCTGCATCCAGATACTCCTGCACATCCAGACCACACCGGTTCAACAAAAGATACCAGGTACTGTTGATCATCAGTTCCCGAAATTCCACTTTCTGATTCTGTACATCCAGATCTTCCAGGAAAGTTCCTCCTACATCCAAGTGCATTTCGTCAAAGGCATCCGGGAGCCAGTCCTGTACGCTTTCAACTGCCGCCTGATGCAAAACTTCTGCAAGTCCGCCCTCCGTTTCTTCCAGGTTGAACTGTTCCTGCAGATAATCTGCAACAAGGTTTTCTCCTTCCATGGGAAGATTCCATAACTGTGGATCTTTGCCAAGATTCCTTACCTTGTAAGTATCCTGTACATCAAAAACATATCTCAGCTTTGTTTTAGGTCCAGATGTATTATCAATCAGGGCAATTCCTTTGGAACCTTTCTTGATCCAGCGGTACATCTTCTGGTTCCAGATTTCCATAGATGCCACTGCAGTTGCATCTGGACGCTGTGCATAGATAAGAAGCTGTTCCGGAAAAGTATACCGGTACAGCCTGGATGCAGTATCAAGAAACCGCATCCACTCCTGCGGACTGGAAGCGACATCTTTCGCCACTTCCTCCGTCAGCTGTTCCATTGCGTATAATTTATTTGCCATTTGTTCCTCCATAAAAATTTGAGGGATTGCATGTCACAATCCCTCTCCATTACCTCATTTTCTCTTTTCAGCTTCTCTTATAAAACAGTTGCAAGATCTCTGGATTTATCCTTTGGGATTTTGCTTGTCTCTTTTGTTTTCATTTCATTTTTTACTTTTTCCAGTTTGCCATGAATTCCACCTTTTTCAGCTACTTTTTCCTTTGTCGCTTCTGCTTCTTTGGTTTTTTCCAGACGGGCTTCCCTGCGTTCCGCATTTTCCAGTACAGCTGTTTTTCCATTGCAGAACTGCACTTTATCAGAAAGACGCTCCTGCGGTTCTACCTGTGTTTCATTCACTTCCTGCACCATCTGGTTTAACGCAGGCACTTCAAACATTCCATTATCCGGCAAAATCAGAACCTCATGGATGGATGATGGAAGGACAAAATAATCACTCCCCAGGCACTCCCCGATCTGTTTTCTGATATCCTCCTGAAGTAAAAGAGATGCACCGTTCATTTTGTTTTCATTCGTCAGGCAGAACATTGGATTTTCTATGGTTTCCATATCCAGCTTATGATTCAGAAGATTCTCCGGCTCCTCTCCACCAAAAACCATCGAATTTATGATTTCCTTCATATCCATCAGAACCGCACCCCTGTCTTTGTCCGCTGCTGTTGCATCTGCATGAATCTGCTCTGCTGTCACTCCCCATGATTTCATCAGATTAACGGTCACAGGAATGCTAGAAGTTCCATGCTGATCTTCTTCCAGATTGATCGTGTAATACGCTGCAAAATCTCCATGTTCGGTATACACTTTATCTGCCAGACGATCCTTATTCCATTCCGGATCACAGATTCTTACCTGTAACTTATCCTTCATTTCTTCATAGTTACGGATATCTGGTAAGCCAAGATTCACATACGCTGCCATATCCTGCAACTCGATTCTCATGTCTGCCACATCGCCCACACAGGAGTCCAGAGGCTTTCCATTCAAATAATCCTGATACATAGAATCAAGGTATATGGATGGAACTGCTCTCTGAGTGCCCTCTGGAATTGTAATTGCTGTCAGATTAACACCATTATTCTTAGCGATCTCCTGTAATTTAATCTCCGCATTTTCATAAGTCTGTGGCAGATAATTTTTCACATTATTTTTGATATATTCGTAAAATTCTTTTCTGTTCATCATACGTCCTTACCCCTTTCTAATCATGTGCTGGTTCATTCTCTTTTTATTGACCATCTGCTCTGCTTTTTTCTGGTATGCCATCATTCTTCTGAAAGTTCTCTCCTGATTTTTTCTTGCAACCTGTCTTTTTTCCATTGTTTTCATCATAATTTTTTATTCCTTTCTGCTATAATTTTTGAATTGAAAAGGGAGCCCCATTTCAGGGCTCCCTTTGGACACATTGTTATTTTCTGTTTTTCTTCTTTGCGATATAAAATCCTGTCATACCACCTGCTGACATGAGTAACAGCAGAACCGGCAGCCAGATATTGGTGTTATCACCTGTTTTTGGTGCATCAGATACCTTTGTTCCTTCATGGAACTGCGGTGCATCCGGTGTACTCGGAGTTTCCGGAACTTCCGGTTTCTCATTGGTCAGATTAAAAGTAACCTCCACTACCGGAGTGCTGTCATCTGCATAAGCAAATGTGACTTCATGCTTTGTCTGATCCAGCGTATATCCATCCAGTGTTTTGGTTTCTACCAGATAGTACTTAATAGCCGCATCATATTTGCCATTTTTGAAGGTTGCGATCTCATACAGTTTACTTTCGGCATGACCGGCAGCATCTGTTTTTAAAGTTTCCAAAACCTTTCCCTTGCTGTCACGAAGTTCAAATTCTACCCCTTTCAGTGGTTCACCAGAAGTTTTATCTGTCTTATTGAGAATCACTTTTCCCTTCGCAGTATCATCCTTCATGGCAACTTTCTGAATCTCTGCGGTATCTTTTACTTCAAAAGTCACATCTGAAGTCAGGATAAATCCCTTTGGTGCCTGTTCTTCACGAAGTGTATATTTTCCAATCGGAAGTTTTTCAATATAGTGAGCTTCTTCTGTGGAAGCCCAGCTCTCTACCACCTGATCGTCTTTATCTAAGATCGTCAGTTTTGCACCCGGAATCTCTTTTTCTCCTGTAATGTCAGTCTTGCTGATCTGTACCTTTGTTACATCGTCCTTCATCTCATGCTTCTGGATTTCAGCTGTATTTTCTACGGTAAACTCGATACTCTCTGCAGTTACATAACCGTCTGCCGGTTTTGTTTCTGTCATGGTATATTTCTTACCAACAACCAGTTCCTTGATTACATGAGCTTCTGTAGTGGATGTCCATTCGTCCACAGTATTTCCTTCGTCATCTGTCACTTTCAGGTGTGCACCTGGAAGTTCTTTGCCAGTAGTCAGATCTGATTTTGTCAACTCTACAGTTGTCGGCTGATTCTCAAAAGTAAAATCATAGCTTACTTCTGCCTGATCTTCTCCGGCATACTCGAAGGTAAATTCCTGGATTTCTTCTGTTGTTATGAATCCATCCGGGGCACTGATCTCTTTTACATAGTATTTTCCATCTACCGGAAGATCTGCTGTAAAAGTAATCTGTCCATTTTCATCTGTCGCCTTCTGCTCAATCAGTGTATCTTTCTCAAGCAGAACCTCCCCTTTTGTATTTTTGATATCTTCTTTTGTATAAAGTCCGAAAATACCACCTGCAAGGACACGGTCCGTATCTTTTTCTTTTTTCAGAACCGTTACTTTCACTTTCTGACGGGCATTCTGCCATTTTTCATCGTAAGTGATCACCGGTGTATCCTGGTCACGATAAGACAGATCTACATATCTCGGCTCTCCATCCAGAACATAACCATGGGCAGTTTTTACTTCTTTCACATAATATTTTCCTGCCGGAAGCTCTCCCATCTGAGCAATACCATTGGAATCTGTTGTGATTGTTCCAACCTTTTCGTCAGCCTTATAATAATCTTTGCTTACTCCATCAGCCGCTTTGATATCCTCAGCAGCAAATACATCAAAGGTAACATCCTGAAGATTTCCGGTCACGTATTCAAACAGATGCTCTACGGTACCTTTCACATTGTCCAGAAGTGTTACTTTATCCAGAAACTCACCGTTTTTGTTGATGATCAGAAGACCCGTCGGTACTTCATCTTTCATTTCCACCTTCTGAATCTCTGCGGTATCTTCAATCTTGAATTTCACATTGGTTGCTTTCAGATAGCCATACGGGGCAATCTCTTCCCGAAGGATATATTCTTCTCCTACTGTCAGACGCTTGATCACATGTGGCTCATCTTTTACCGAAGTCCACTCATCTACAACGTTTCCGTCTTTATCAAGAACCGTCAGCTTCGCTCCATCCAGTTCCACTCCTGTGGTCAGATCGGATTTTGTTACCTCTACTGTTGTTGGCTGGTTCTTTTTCACAACTTTCAATTTCACAACTTTTACGTCCTGTCCCTGGTAGGAAGCATCAAATTCCAGAACTTCATCGGACGATACGAATCCAGCTGGTGCTTTTAGTTCCTTTACATAGTACTGTCCAAGTGGCAGATCCAGTGTGCAGGAAGCTATACCATTCTGCTCAGATGTCATTTCCTGTAACAGAGTATCCGCTTTCACAATCACTTTACCATCTGCTTTGATATCATCCTTGTTATAAATACCAAATACAGCACCTTCCAGAACCGCACCATTTTCTGCATCCTGTTTTTCTACCTTGATGGCTACTTTCTGTCTTTCATTTCCAACCGTCACTTCCTGTTCGATCACAGGTGTGTCCTGATCTGCATATACAAATTTTACTTCCGATCTGTCCGGATTCAGCACAAAACCTTCCGGCGCTGATTTTTCTACCACGTAGTAAGAGCCAAGTGGCAAATTTTCTGCAACTGCTTTTCCGTCCTCTCCAGTGGTTACCGTTGTCACAAGTGCATCTTTTGCATAAACGACCTGTCTGTTTCCACTCTCGTCTTTCTGATAATCCGGTGTAAAAATATCTTCTGCAGCATAGACATTGAATTCTGCACCTTTCAAATATTTCTCTTCATAAATGAAATCTTTCTTAAAGCCTGTCAGCATCTCACCTTTTTTATAGATGGTCAGCTTTCCTTTTACCGGGTGGTTCTCATAATCTACAGTAATGATCGCATCACCGCTTTCCGCATCCATCTGGTATGCAGTATTGGCATCTACAGCAATCTCCACAAAATTCTTATTGATTGTGTACCCTTCCGGTGCCTGAGCTTCTTCAATGCGGTAATGACCGATTTTCAGATTCTTCGGCATAATCAGATAACCCTGACTGTCTGTAAAGTAAGATTTATGCGTTGTGGTCACTGGATACGTTGTCACCTGCTCCACATATTTCTGATTGTCCAGATCATACACTTTAAACTCTGTTCCTGCAGATAAAACAGATTTCTTTGTTTCATCGTCTTTTTTCACGATTTTCAGTTTCGCCTTGAACTCTTTGTCCAGAAGGACTCTCCAAACCTGTGGCTCATTCGGATGATTTTCGGTAATAGTTACTCTGAAATCGTCTACCGGATGATAATTGTGCGGTGTAGTTGTCTCTCGAACAATGTAGCTTCCAAATGGCAACGGAATACTGCACGCATATCCTCTTTCATCAGTAAATATCTCAGTTGCTCCATTTGCACCGATGACTACCGGTGCTGCTTTTTCAAAATCATAGCTTCCATCTGCTTTCTTTGTCAGGGAAGATTCCAGATAAGCGGTAAAGCCTGCCCCTGCCAGCAGATCAGCATCTGTCTTTCCATTGTTGGCTGCTTTGATAATCTGGAATGGCTGTTTGATGACCTGCTCACCAGAAGTACATTCCCGTTTCACTTCAGCAGTCATGTCTCCTTCATAGTCACATTCCAGATCATGCTCCTCGGTGTCTGCCAGATATCCAGTTGGCGGTGTGATCTCTTTTACATAGTACTTTCCAAGATACAGACCATCTACAGATGCCTGTCCTTTTTCATCTGTTGTAAGGGATGCAACCTGTTCTCCAGCTTTATAGATAACGCCGGTTGCTCCGTCTGGATGCACAATATCTTCACGAGCATATAAGCCATAAACAGCTCCCTTTAATACAGCATCACCCTGTGGAACGGCTTTTCCAGTTTCTTTATCTACTTTATAAAGATTGACCTTTGCAGTCACACGATCATTGCTGAACGTATGGGTGAAAGATACTTTTGCTTCTTTGTCATTGGTGTAAGCAAATTTGAAGCTGTAAGTATCCTCTGTATTTCTTACATAGCCTTCCGGTGCCTGATCTTCTTTTACAGAATAAGAGTAACCGATTGGAAGGTCTGCTGTGAATTTTGCAGTTCCGTCTGCTCCTGTAGTCACTTTCTCGATCAGGGTTCCCTTCTTCACAACTACTGTTCCGTCTGCGTTGGCAATATCATTCGCTGCATAAAGAGCAAAAATGCCACCACCTAACGGCTTCTTTGTATCTTTGTCATGTTTGACTACCGTTACTTCTGCTTTCTGTCTCTCATTATTAAAAGTTACATCTGCAAAAACAACCTCTTTATTCTGTCCGGCATAAGTCAGGGTGACTGTCTTTTCTTCGCCACCATTATAAAAATTCTCTGGTGCTGTTGCTTCTTTTACCACATAGACGCCAAGATGCAAATTTTTCAATGTGACAGAACCATTCTCACCAGTTGTCAGGTTTTCTTTGACCAGATCTCCTTTGCTGTAAACCTTAGTTCCATAAGCAGTTACAATATCAGCTCCTGCATAAACATTGTAAACAGCATTTTTCTGTCTTCGGTTCTCATAATGGAATGTAGTACCATTCTCATTCACATCTGCTCCGGTAAGCACCTGTCCTTCTTTATAGATGGTAAGCTCTGCCAGCTGTTCTTCATCCGGTACCGTTGCAGTCGTTGTCTGATTTGCTACCAGCTTCACATTGTAAGCAGTTGTATTGATCCGGTATCCATAAGGTGCTGTAATTTCTTTCAGATAAACGGTTTCCTGTGTCTTAACAATCTCAATAGTAGATGCACCTTTTTTATCCGTTGCTGGCATTTCTGTGATCAGCTGTGTGCAAGCCTGATCTTTATAAAGACCAAATACTGCTCCTGCCAGTTTTGCATCTCCCTTTTTGGAATCCACTTTCACAACCGATACCTTTGCTTTATCCAATTTCAGAGAAGCCTCTGCCTCACTGGTTTTTGGTGAATTGGTTGTCTTTTTCTCCAAAAAAGTGACATTCTGTGCGTCTGCGATCTTTGACTGATAGTTATAAACCATCGGACGGGAGAATTTTGCTGTCGCCTTTACTTTAAAGGAAACTGTTTTATCTCCAATCGCATAGGCTTTTGCTACCGGGATTCGCAGATAAAAATCACTGGTGTTGCTGTTGTCTTTATAAACAATCTCAGTTCCTTCCGGTGCTCCAGATAAAGATAAGGAACGAGATACCAGTTCGCCGGAAGATTTTACCGAATACCAGCCTGTCTGGTAATACGTGCCATCTGCATTCAGCTTCATGGCTGTGGAACTCGGTGCAGTAATGGTATAAGTCGGATTATCTCCATACCCGTCCCCTGCTTTGTTTCCGTTTTTCTTTACATCCTTGTACATTGCCTGTACACAGTTATAAACGTCCTGATAACCACTAACTGCACTCAGGGAACTTAACGGATGTCCATCATAACCATAATCACTTAAAATACAGTAAATAACGGTCTGTGTTACATAGTAATCTTTAATCCAGTTACCGGTGGAATATGCAGCATTGTTTGTCTGCCCGTATTTCTTACATCCATTAGCAATGGCGTAGGAAATCTCTGCATACATGCCGTTCTGCTTCCATTCTGCTCCGATATACTGGGTGGAATCAATAAAGTGTTTGCTAACCTGCAGGCAGTATGCCAGACGCCAGCCATTCGCAGAATCATTGGCGATATATTTCACATAGTTGTGTACCGGTCCACCTGTTGTTGAGGAAGAAATATATGCTAAGAGTGGAATATCCCACATTCCGGTTTCATTCTTCGCATTTTTAACAACCAGGCTTCCAGCGTCTGCAAAAGTCGCTACACCATCGCTGTTTCCTGCCATCAGAGCGTTCTGGTAAACTTCATACAGTTCCAGATCTTCTCCGGTAAAAGAAGTCTCATCTTCCCCAGACTGCATGGCTTTCTCCACCAGAGCTGCCCCTGCTTCCAGAATCTCTTCGTAAGACATTTCATAGAGGGATTTCTGTTTAGATTCATTTTCTACGGCTTCTTCTGCACCCACTGTCTGTGATTCTTCGGCTGGTGTCTCTGTTACCTGCTCTGTCTCCGAGTCAGATTCTGCATCCTCTGTTTCTTCCGTCTGCTGATCGGCTTCTGCATTTTCAGAATCTGAAATCGCATTTACTCCTTCTGTTTCAGCTTGTGTGGAAACAGCATTTTCACGCACAATCAGTTTTCTGCTGATCTGATACTTCGGATGCTCCGAATTGACTGGTTCCACATAATAAACAGCCTTGTAAGTGTCCACATGGTCTGTGGTAAAATCTTCCTGCTTCTCGTTTTTCGCTTCTTCAAATGTGACCTTTACCTTGTTATCATCCCTGATTTCCAGTCCGGTATAATCTGATTTCACATCAAAGTTACTTCCAACCTCTACTTCATAATCCTTTGCAGTAACCACTTCATCCTCGTCCAGAAGATCTTTTACCTCTTCATAAAGAGGTGGTTTTTCATCCGGTTTCATCTCCGCTGCATAAGCTGTCATTGGGGATAATACCGTACTTAAAATCGTCATCCCTGCCAGTAAACCAGATACGATTCTTCTCAAATTTCCTGTTTTCCTCATGCTAAAATCCTCTCTTTCATTTATTTGTATGAAAACAGACAGCCTCTTGGCTGCCTGTCATACGCTTATCGCTGTGGAAAGTACAGATTAAATTTCACATTTCCCTCGCCGGGATCAACCATTTCCACAGTTGCTTCATAGGTTCTTCCTGTTTTTCTTGATACCAGATCTTTGTAATGGATTTTTCCTTTGGACAAAAACTTCTTTGCTGCCGCTTTATCCATCTTCTTTCCCTGGCTGGCAAGAAATTTATCATTTTTCCATAAGGTAAAAGCACAGTTACGGTCAGAGCAGTAGAAATTTACTTTCCCTTCTCTGACCTCTGCCCCACATCTGGGGCATTTGCCAACGACTTCACCTTTTACCTTGCCTTGAAATTCTGATTTCTTTTCTTCCGATATTGCCTGATATCTTGCTACCAGTTCCTGCATCAGATCAGTGATTCCTTTTAAGAACTCATCCGCTGTCTCCGTATTTTGTGCGATATGGTTCAATGCCATTTCCCACTCTGCCGTCATTTTCGGAGATTTTATTTCATCCGGAAGCACTGTAATCAGTACATTTCCATCATTGGTCGGTACAAGATTTTTCTTCTCCCGCTTCACAAAACCGGACTGGATCAGCTTTTCAATAATCGCCGCCCTGGTTGCCGGTGTTCCAAGTCCTTTCTTTTCGGTATCTTCCGTCAGTTCTTCATTCCCTGCCCGTTCCATTGCAGAAAGCAAAGTATCTTCTGTGTACTGTTTGGGTGGCTGGGTGTCATGCTCCGTAACAAAGGAATCACATGGTCCGTAATGTTTCCCTTCCCAGATATCCAGTTCTGCTTCTTCTGTCTCTGTCTTGATTCCAAAGAACTGTTTCAGCTGTTTTTCGATTGTTCGAAACCCTTCCTGTTTTGTTTTTCTGGCAGACAGATAAAAAGTATGATAATTACAGGTAATCTGGCACTTATGGCTCTCATAGATATAAGAATCCGCAGTAGCTGTCAATAATCTGGCACTGATCAGATACAAAATCTTGCGGTTTCGTTCTTTCAAAGCATCAAGATCTGCCTTTTTCACTTCCATCGTGGGAATGATTGCATGGTGATCGGACACCTTTTTGGAATTTAAGACCTTCTTTACATCCGGCTGTATCTTCATTGCTTTTGCAAAAGGAAGTTTTCCAGTCAGCATCTGAATCAGAGCTTTGGTACTCTCTCCCATTTCATCGGTCAGGTACTGGCTGTCAGTTCTGGGATACGTTACCAGCTTCTGCTCATACATTTCCTGCACAGCATCCAACGTCTGCTGGGCGGTATACCCGAACATCCGATTTGCTTCCCTTTGCAGAGTAGTCAGATCATAGAGCTTCGGAGGTCGAACCGTCTTTTCTTTTACTTCATCCTTTTCCACCTCGCACATCCGCTCGGAACAGTCTGCAGCTACTTTTTCTGCGTCTTCCCTTTTCTGAAAATGCCCGGTAACTGCATCCATCTCATCAAACCGGATATGGGCAACATAGTATTTTTCTTTCTGAAACTCCTGAATCTTCTGGTTCCGATCCACGATCATGGCAAGAGTCGGTGTCTGCACTCTTCCCACCTTCAGGTTCTGGTTATATAAGACAGAAAAAAGGCGGCTCGCATTGATTCCCACCAACCAGTCTGCCTTTGCCCTGCAAAGTGCTGACTGATAGAGACTGTCATAACACGAACCGTCTTTCAGAGACGCAAATCCTTCTTTAATTGCCTGCTCCTCCATCGAAGAAATCCATAACCGTTTCATCGGCTTTTTACATCCTGCCTGTTCATACACGAGCCGGAAGATCAATTCACCTTCCCGCCCGGCATCTGTCGCACAGATCACTTCATCGACATTGGAATCGTTCATCAGCTTCTTTAATACTCCGAACTGCTTCTTTGTACCTTCCAGAACTTTGTGTTTCCAGCATTCCGGTACGATTGGCAGATCCTCATATCTCCACTTTCTGTACTTTTCATCATATTCGGCTGCATCACACAAGCCTACCAGATGTCCTACGCACCAGGAAACGATAAAACCGTTTCCCTCCACGTATCCATCTTTTCTGCTTCTGGCTCCTAATACTTGAGCCAGTGCCATCGCAACCGATGGCTTTTCTGCTATCACTAACTTCATTTACTCCTGCTCCTCTTCTTCATCTTCCAGGACCGCATCATCAAAATCATCATCTCTTAAGATTTCCGGTTCTGATTCTTTCTCCTGTTGTTCATCCGCATCATCAATTTCTCTTTTTTCTGATTCAGAATCTTCGGACTCATCTTCATCGTCTTCCAGCTCATCGTCGTCATCATATTCGTGCTTTGGCTTATAAACCTTAAAGTACCAGCCAGCTCCTGCCACACCGGCAACAATGATTCCAATCAGCAGATACATCCCAACGGAACTTTTCTCTTCCGGCATCTGCACTTCTTCCTCTTCTTTTTCCGGAGTCTCAGTTGGTTCTGCACTGGCATCTTCCTCTGCCTGCTTCTCCGGTTCTGCATAAACCGTATCAACCTCCGGAAGTGTCACAGAATCGGAAAGGGTAAAGTTCATCAGATCTTTTTCACTGACTTCTGTAAGGAAATACACATTATCCTGAGCTTTGGAATTATCGACGATCAGATAAAAGATTTTTCCGCTCTTTGTTGAAATGGTATAAAACTCCTTGGTATCTTCTGTCCCGGTCTTGGTAACAGTCTCTGCTGTCTCGCCTTCCTGGGAAAGCTGTTCCTCAATGCCTGTTACGGTACGTTCATCTACCGTTCCTTTGGCATCTGTCGGCTGACTTGCCTGTGCATCCTGCGGAAGTGGTGAAGTGGTTGTCTCCTCTGTTCCAGTCTCCGCACTCGTAGTTGTAGTCATTCCTGAGCCGCTTTCACTGGATGCTTTCTGTTTTTCTGCCTGTTTGACCGCCCATTCATAATAGGGATTCTGCAGTACATACTTTTCAGAAGTATTCCCAGCCCCGTCTGTCGCTGTAATCTCAATCTGCTTTGTTGTGAAATCCTTTTGCGTCAGCTGGACTTTCAGCATTCCATCGGTTAATTCTGTATAAGTTGTCCCGTTCACAGTGATTGCAGCAATGCCAGACACCGTATCATTTCCCTGAATCGTCAGGACTCCATCGGTAAGAGATGCGGAAAGTGTCGGTTTTTCTGTGTCATAACATCTAATCGATCGGTTCTGTTCATAGACATTTCCATCCCCATCTGTTACCCGGACATATACCGTTTTATTTCCATCAATAGAAATGCTGCCATTGCCTGTCACATCCTGCCAGCTTCCATCCTTTCCAGCCTTTGCCTCAATCTTTGCAACCGAAAAACCTTCCGGCATGTGACTGGCATCAACGGTAATTGATACCGTTGTATTCCCCTGTTTCCAACCATCCGGTTTTTCAATGGAGATTTCTGGTGATCCGTTCTCCGCAGCATATACATTCTGCATCTGCATTATCGGAGAGGTCAGACAAAAAATAGTTGTTGCTGCAAGAAGTCCCTTTTTCAGTCTTCCTTTAGGCTTCTTCCTCTGCTTCATTTTCTCTAAATTCATCATCCGGCTTCGTTTCCTCCTTCTGTATTTCCACCCTTCCGGGTAATTCTGTTTTCATTCTCTTTTTAAATGCTTCCAATTCCGGAATACTCATATCCATCGCCCGGATAATCCGTACAATCTCCAGATTTTCCGCTTCTGTCTTAGCAATCTCCGCAGCCTTGAAACGCTTTAAATCCGCTTCATATCTGGCTTTGGAGACTTCCATCTTCTCTTTGGCTTTTTCATAATCAGCCGTTGCTTTTTCAAGACTTTTCATCCGCTCTCCTCTCCGGACGGCGGAATCCGCCGCCCTGTCTTTTACCATCGTCCAAATCCATAAAAATGGCTCTGCCAATATGGGGAATTGATGGACGTATACTGTACCGGATGTCCACAATGGATCATCTGACCATTACCCACATAAATTCCGATGTGCGTCACCGGAACCCCTGCATCATAAGTGCCGGTAAAGAAGATCAGGTCTCCCGGCTGTGCATCCGACTGGGAAACCGGCGTACAGATATCATATAATCCCTGTGCGGTCAGTCTTCCGGTGTTTCTCACTCCCGAATTGGTCAGGCAGTAACTGACGAATCCGGAACAGTCAAAACCGCTCGGTGAATAGCCACCCCAGACATATGGTGTTCCAAGATATCTTGCTGCTTCTTCCAGTAGCCGCTGTGCCGCTTCACTGGTGTATTCATTACCGCCAAAAATGGAACCTTCCCCTGTTTCCAGATAAAAGATCGGGTTTAACCGTTCCCCATTTTTCAGAAGTTCAATATGAAGATGACTTCCAGTGGAATTTCCAGTGCTTCCCACAAGACCGATCTCATCTCCTTTGGTTACTGCTGATCCGGCAGATACACTCCGGCTACTTAAATGTGCATAACGAAGCTCATAACCTTTGCTGTCTTTAATGACCACATAATTTCCATAGCTGTCGTTGTAAGCAGAGGTTACAACCGTTCCGGTCAGTCCTGCCATTACTTTACTTCCTTCCGGTGCCCCGATATCCATTCCATTATGAAGCTGGTTTGCTCCGGAGATCGGATGAATCCGATAACCATAGTAGCTTGTCACACTGGAATACCAGTTAAACTCCACCGGTGTCGCAAACATCTGTAAGTTGCCTTTCGTATCGTTATAGGCACTGAACAATTCCTTCTGGAAAAATCCAAGCCTGTCCTGACAGATCGACATCAGGTTTCCGCTGTTCAATGTCACATTCAACACATCAACCTTTCTCGTTCTGGTCACTTCCACTTCCTGGCTGCCATTATCGTCTGCCAGATAGCACTCCCAGGTCTGATGTCCATGTGCAGATGCCGCCGCATGATTGTCATAGTAAACATCAAACTGGACACCGTATCTTGCAAATGCTCCGGTATCCTCTACGGTATATTCCACCCCATTCATAACTACCTTCGTTCCCATGGGAACAAAAGGATCAGAAGCATCTACCGCAAGGGTATGGTTAGCTGTCGGATATGCCCCGCTTGCAGTCGGTCCGCCGCTCCATACACCACAACAGATCGGACAGTTACAATAGCCGCTCGTCACCACCTGTCCAAGGGACTCTCCGACTCTTACAGTTGTTGTCTCTGTTACAGTTTCATTAACTGCCTCCGTTTCCAGATGATATTGCAGTGCAAACAACGCATCCAGTTCCGGTTTTACCTGCTCGAAGGTAAATTCTTCATATTTTGCAGACAGGTAGCTGATCAGCACAAACGGATCATGCTCAATCGGACCGATATTGTCCCGGTATTCTTCATGCCCCGGTTCTTCGGATTCCATGTTGTTGATCCGTTCCTGCAGGTTTGCTTCCAGCTGTGTGTAATAAAGCTCCGCTTCCCGAATAGCTTCATCTGAGGAAAGATAGCTGGTTCCGGTATAGGTAATCAGATTCTGAAGGAAAAGAGAAGAACAGGAAGTCACATTGGTCATGATCAGTCCGATCAGAAGTGCCACGCTTATATACACTTTCCGATTTTCCTTAAAGAAGTTGGTCACTTTACCACCAATCTTCTTGATATAGTCAATCGTTCCCTTTGTTGCTGTTCCTGCCGCCTGCTCACTGTGCTTTGCTTTGGCATAATCCCGCTTGATTCGCTGTTTCTGAATCAATTTTTTCAGTTTCTTCTGCTCCTGCTTCTTGGCAGCCTGCCTCTCCAGGCTGCTTCGCTTTCGGGCAGTCCGCTGTTTTCTCCATCGAGCACTCTTCTGTTCCAGGCTGTAAGCCCCTTCTGCTCCCTCTTCCAGCTTATGGGTACCTTCCACCGCCGCATTGTCATTCTCATTCTTACGGATTTCCCGATGCAAGGCTGCAGATGCTGCTCCACTGGCTTTTTTCAAAACCTCTGCTTTCTTTTCACTGTCAGATTCTTCCGAACCAAACTTCAGTCGGGATTTTTTCTTTCCCACGTTTTCTTCTGCGTGTTCCTGATAAACCTTCTCTTTTTTTGAGTGCTTCTTTAGTTCTGCTTTCTTTTGAGTTTCCTCATAAGACAGCTTTCTGGCTCTCTCCTTTTGCTTCTGCCCTCGGAAGTTTACTCCATCCGCATCCATCTGGTTTAACTTTTCGGTTTCTTTCTCCCCTTTTACGGAAGCTCTTGTTTCCTCATAGGCAAACTGAAGCCGCTGTTTCTGCTTCGGTTTCTTACTGCCACCATTCTGCTTTCTGCGGCTGTCCCCTCTGCTCTGGGAAAGTTCCACCTGTTTTTCTTTCAGTCTTCCAGATTCTGTTGTGGGATTTTCCTTCTCTCTGACAACTTTTTCAGATTCCCGGCGAACCATCCTCTGGTTTCTCTGTTTTCGGCTCTCCTGAGCTGTTTGCTGTTCTGCTCGTGTCGTAGCCGGTGCATCTCTGGAATTTTGTACAGAGGAGCGGACATTTTTTCCTCTTTTATCCGCTTTAACAGGGGACTTATCTGCAAAGTTGAGATCGTCCTTTCCATTTTTTCCCATCTGTACATCGCTAGCACGACTGCTGACACGAACAGAAGATTTTTCTGTCAGGTTTTCTTCCACAAGACCGTCTTTCGTCATCTTCTGGACTTTCTTATCCCTGACTTTCATTCTCTGTTCTGCCAAATGCTACCCCTCCTTTACCGGGTGTCCTTTTCCTGCCTGTAATAAACAAAGACTGGCGATGCCAAAAACAGCACCGCCACTAAATGTCAAAAAATATGAAATTGCTCGTAACATCGTTTTCCTCCTGTATCACCCTGCCTCTGCAGTTTCCTCCGGGCGGGTGGTCATGATTTTGTAAAGGGAATTCTTCGGGAACCTGTCTACAAACGGAATAATTACGTTTCCATAGAACAGAAGTCCTTCTCCCTCATTACTGTTGGTTACATAAGACAGCTGTGTTGGTGAAATATTCAGCTGTTTTGCAAGAATCTGCCGGTCACCGGATGCCTGGTTGAGCATATAAATGAAATCTGAGTTTTCAAAAATATTTTCAATCTCCCTTGACGCCAGCAAGTCCTTAATATTCTGAGTGATTCCCGTCGGAATGCCACCCCATTTACGGAATCGCTTCCAGATTTCCACGCTGTAAGCGGCGGTCTGCTCTTCCTTTAACAGCAGATGGAACTCATCCACATAGTATCTGGTTGATTTATGGGCGGAACGGTTAATCGTTACCCTGTTCCAGACCTGATCCTGTACAATCAGCATTCCGATTTTCTTTAACTGCTTGCCAAGCTCTTTGATGTCAAAGCAGACAATCCGGTTATTGATATCCACATTGGTGCGATGATTAAACACATTCAGGGAACCTGTAACATAGATTTCCAGTGCCGTTGCCAGACGCTGTGCTTCCGGCTCCTCCTGTTTTCTCAAAAGCTCATACAGATCTTCCAGAATCGGCATCTTCTCCGGCACCGGATTAGCCAGATAATCCTGATAGACCAGCCGCACGCAACGGTCGATGATGGTCTTTTCTACCGGCTCCAGCCCGTTCTTTCCTCCAACAATCAGCTCACACAAAGACAGAATGAAATCTGCTTTCAGTGACAGTGGATTATCTTCTTCTGAATAGTTCAGGTTCAGATCCATCGGATTGATATACTGGTCAGATACCGGTGAAATCCGGATTACCTGTCCATGCAATGCCTGCACCAGCGGATAATACTCAGCCTCCGGATCGCAGATAATGATATCGTCCTCCGTAATCAGGAAACAGTTGGTAATCTCCCTCTTTGCCGAGAAAGATTTACCAGATCCGGGAGTACCAAGAATCAGTCCGTTCGGGTTCTTTAACCGCTTTCTGTCTACCATGATCATGTTGTTGGAAAGAGCATTCAGACCATAATAAAGAGCTTCCCCTTCCTGGAACAGCTCCTGTGTCGTGAATGGCACAAAGATCGCTGTTGCCGATGTGGTAAGCCCTCTTTGAATCTCAATTCGATTGACTCCCAATGGGATGCAGGACATCAAGGCTGCTTCCTGCTGATAGTCCAGCTGTTTTAAGGAACAGTTGTATTTCTGTGCAATGCCCTGTACCTGAAAAATGTTGTTATCCAGTTTCTGACGTTTCTTTGCCGTATTCATCACCAGAACCGTCACAAGGAACATTCGCTCATTTCTGGACTGCAAATCTTCCAGAAGATTTTTCGCTTCCTCCCCGTAAGTGACCAGATCGGAAGGCAGTACATCCATATCATAGCCGGACCTTACCGCTTTCTTCTGCTCCTCAATCTTCATCTTATCCAGGTCAGAAATCTTACTCTTTATCATCTTGATCGCCGCACTTTGGTCAATGGACTGGATATGAATGTTGACATTGATACTGTCATCCACATCCAGAAAATCTGCCAGCATACGGTCAGTCAGCTCCGGTGCCAGGATCTGCAGATAGCTCACGCTTCCCATGGTCTTTCCCATCAGGAATGTCTGATTCTTAGAGAAGTTAAAGGAAGTCGGTGCAATGAAGTCTTTGGTTTTCATTCCTGTCTCCGGCAGCATCTTATACTGGAACCGGAAAGGTTCAATCCTGTCCTGATTGAACACATGGTACATCACTTCCAGACGTTCCAGACCATTCATGGAATGTGCCTGTGCCCCCAGCACTTTGAAATTGTTTAGAATATCTGCTTCGATCCGCTCCAGTCTCGGTCTTGCCACCTTCAGGCTCTCCGCTTCAATGCCAAACGTGATATATTTCGTCTTTACCAGACCATTGTTGCCTTTGGAAAGCTGGTTTTTCAGCATCGTCCGGTACTCTTCCCGGATGGCATTGAAGTCATCGTTCTGATCAGGAATGTCAATGCTCTTCTCAAATTCAGCCACATCTACCTGCTGATTGATAAAGGACAGCTGCACACTAATTGAAGAATCAAAGTAATTCAGAAAATCACAGTAATTTTCAAAAATCGTGGTTTTGTCCTCATTCAGAGCAAGCTGGTAGTTGATGTCATAAAACTGAATGGTTTTGGAGAAGAAATGCTTTGACACCTGGCAGATGCCATCCTGCAGCATCCGAAGATACGGGATACTCTGCTGTGCAGTAGTGGGGATATTTTTCTGTTTCTTACGCTCCCGCTCCTGCTTTTTCCTACGCTTTTCCTTTTCTCTTTCTTTGCGGCTGCTTTTGGTTCTTCTTTCCTGACGGTTTCTTTTTTCCGCTCTGGAAAGCTGTTCCTTTTGAGCCTCCTGCTTTGTCTTTTTTGCCATCCGGCATACCCTCCTTTTTTGTAAGGGCATCTATCTCCCTGTAAAAGTTCTCGGTTTTATACGGTCGTACCGCTGGATAAAGGAACTTCTGACGGATGATATTTGCCACTACTTTTTCAAAGGGGAGTCCGTCTTTTTCATACATCGCCATAAAGAAAAACGGCAGCATCACAGTCACCATAAGAATGGCAGAAATACTGGAACCGATGATATTTCTTGTCAGCAAATAAAACGGAATCCCCACAACTGCGGCAAGTGAAAAGAAAATCAACTGCCGCTTTGTCAGATTTAAAGCTACTTTTGTTTTGACCTTGGTAAGGTCTTTTGGTACTGGTACATACGCCATGGTATGCTCTCCTTTCTTCGCCCTTAATGGGCATTGAATATTGATTTACTAAGGCTTCCGGTCTTGAACAATGAAAATGCAAGAATTACGGTATATGCCGCCACTGAAAACATTGCTGCATGAAGGTCGTCTGAAATGGTCATGGCACTGACCAGGACTGCGTAGATTCCCACGCACACCATCATGAAGAATCCCTGAAATGCCAGGGCGAACAAGCCTTTCAAATAGTTGTTTCCGATATTGCCCCATTCTTTATTCGTCATGGTGGCAAACGGAATCGGTGCTATGGAAGTATAAAGGTATATCTCGATCATCCTTCCATACAGAATGACCAGAATAATGATGGATAAAATCCTCATGGTAATGCTGATCAACAGCGTTTCCATGGATAACAGGAACAACTCCCCAATCTCCATATCCTCCAGTGCATCCACAATCCTTGTGATTGCTTCTGATGCATCTACCGCCGTATTTCCGGATATCACCCCGGCGGCATTGTTGACCACATGCTGACCAACATCAAAGACCGCCATGGTGATATTGAACGTATTCGTTACCAGATAAATGGCTACATACGCTTTGAAAATCCAGAGAAAAATATTGAATGTCTCAAATTCATGGAAGTTGTTTTTCTGTGTCACCATCGTAATCAGTTCATAACACAGAACAAAGGTGATGATCAGTCCCGCAATGGGGACAATCACCGTCTGGGAAATATTCTGGATCAGGTTAAAAATACCTGCGTTCCACCCCTGCGGTGTCTGTCCCACCTGCCCGGCTATGGTTCCCACCTGTTCATTGACATACGAGAACGTACTGTCCAGACTGGATTTAATCAGCCCTATCAGAATATCCTTTATCGCTTCCGTAATTCTCTCAATGATGGTGTTCATCTACCACTCCTCTTAAGAGAATAACGTTGCCAGCTGTGGAATCAGGGTAGTTCCCAGCAGCATGATTCCGGCACCAGCCATCAGCTGTTTGATGCCCTGGCTTTTTGCTGATGTGTGATAAAGAAGTAGTAGAAGTGTAAAAAATTTTGCCGTTCCTATCCGGCGTTTGCGCATTGCGCCGGATAGGTCGGGCGGTCATTCGGGCAGGTCTACCTTGCCAACGAAAGAGTAATAAATATCAATGTCCTGTCTGCGTGTGCCGTTCTCGTCATAGCTGCACTCATGCACAACGATTTTCTCCACAAACTCACGCAAAAGGGTAGGGGTAAGTTCTTCAAAGCTGGTGTACTTGCGGACAACATTCATAAACTTTTCTGCGTTTACCGTGGCTTCCTGCGCTTTGGAAAGCTCTGCCCGGATAGCGGCGGCTCTCTCTTTCAGTTCTTTCTGCTCGGCTTCATAGTCTGCCGACAGCTCCGTGAAACGCTCGTCTGAAATGCGCCCGGTCACGCTGTCCTCATACAGCCGCTTGAAGATAGCGGATAACTCGCTGATACGCTTCTCGGCGGCTTCCAGCTCCTTTTTCCTTGCGGCGTTCCTGCGCTTGCCCCCGTCCTCGTTCTGCTCGATCAGCAGCTTCATAAACCGGGCTTCGTGCTTCGCTGCATAGCTGGTGACTTTCCGCAGATTGTCGGTCACTCCGGCGGTCAACAGGTCGGTGCGGATAAAGTGCGCCGTACAGTCACGGGTACGCTTCTTGTAGCTCCCGCAGATATAACAATCCTGCTTGCGGGTGGCGTTCTGGTAACGCTGCTGGTAAAGGACGCTGCCGCAGTCGGCACAAAAGAGTATGCCGGAGAATAAGCCCACTTCATCATAGCGGTTCGGGCGTTTGCGCTGCTTGCGTAACTCCTGCACACGCTCCCACATCTGGGTGTCAATGATAGGCTCATGGTGGTTCTCGAAAATCGCCTGTTTCTCAATGGGGTTCTCTACGCTGTGCTTGGTCTTGTAGGACGGCTTCTCCGTCTTGAAGTTTACCAGACAGCCCGTGTACTCCCTGTTTTCAAGGATATGTACCACGGTATTGGTCGCCCACTTGCACTCATAGCCGGGGTGGTAGCGGCGGGTGCTTCCCGTCCGACGGTATTCCAGCGTTCCCGGCGTGGGGATCTCCTGCTCTGTGAGCATACGGGCTATCTTGGTCGGCCCGTTCCCGGCAAGGCACAAGCTGTAAATCTGCCGCACAACAGGGGCGGCTTCCCCGTCAATGATAAAATTTTCGTCCTCGTCCATAAAGTAGCCGTATACGGGTTTGCTCGTGACGGGCTTCCCGCTCATACCCTTAGACCGTTTTACTGCTTTGATTTTCTTGCTCGTATCTCTCACCAGCCATTCGTTAAAAATGTTCCGCAGAGGGGCAAAATCATTGTCGCCCTGTGCGCTGTCCACTCCGTCATTGATAGCGATAAAGCGGACGCCTTTCTGTGGGAAAATCATTTCCGTATACATTCCCACTTGCAGATAGTTTCGCCCTAACCGTGACATATCCTTGACGATAACGGTGCCGACTTTTCCGGCTTCAATGTCCGCAAGCATGGCTTGAAAACCGGGTCTTTGGAAGTTCGCCCCAGAATAACCGTCATCTGTGTACCATTGCAGATTGGAAAAGCCGTTCTGCTTCGCATAGGTTTCAAGAATACGCTTCTGGTTTGAAATAGAATTGCTCTCACCTTGCAGCTCGTCCTCGTGGGATAATCTCGGATAAAGGGCGGTAATAAGGTTTCGGGTGGTCTGTCTTAACATAGTGTCCTCCATTTCCGACAGCCAGCCCCACTATTCCGTATGACTATCATACCACACGCCGGGGCTGGCTGTACAGTCCTTTCTGCTTCTTTACGTCCCGTCAAATTGCCGATTTTTGTGTAGCAGCTTCCGCTTCCAGCACTTTCAGCATTTTATCGGCGGCGGTGGCGGTGGTGTCCTGCTTGAAATAGCCGGAAACGACAAGGACAGAATTACCTATGCGGATTTCCGTCACGCAATCCGGGCGGCGGGTGCTGCGGTCATTCTTTGGGGTGTTGGTCATAGGCGGCTCTCCTTTCTGTTCATCAGCTTTTTCAGTTGTCCCATTTTCTCCTGCGCCGTGGCTTTTCGGAAGTTGCTCCCGGTAAAGCGGACAGGAGAACACATTTCAATCAGACGGTCATAAATGCGGGCGTGGGCGGTGTCCTCCGGGTGCTGCAAGTCCTCCAGCGTGAGATTAGTCGTGACGATCAGCGGCCTGCCGCTGCGGTAACGGCTGTCAATCACGTTGTAGACCTGCTCTAAGCCGTATTCCGTTCCCCGTTCCATTCCAAAATCGTCAAGGATAAGCAGCGGGAAGCTGCAAAGTCGGGAGATATATTCATTCCTGCCCTCAAAGCTGGCGGCAAGGTCACCCAATATCAATGCAAAGTTTGTCATGCACACGGGGATTTCACGCTCCATAAGGGCATTTGCGATACAGCCCGCAAAATAGCTCTTGCCTGTGCCAACGCCGCCCCATAGCAGATAGCCAATGTTGCGCTCTTTCATGGTTTCCCAGTTCTCCACATAGAAATGGGCGTGTTCCATTTGCGGGCACTTGCCGTTGTCGTTCTCAAACGTCCAGCCCTGCATAGCCGGGTCTGTAAAGCCCCGCCGCTTCAACCGCTCGACAGTTTCAAGGTGACTGCGCTGTTTCTCTGCGGCTTCCCGTTCCTCACGCTCTGCCCGCTGGCAGTCACATTCTGCCGGGTGGCGGTCACGCCCCAGCCATGCGGCGGTTTCTTTGGGGAAATAGCCCTCTTTGGGCTTGTGGCACTTCCCGCAGTATAAAAGCCCGTCCTCGCCGGTGTAGTCCTCCGGCTCCGGCGTGGTGTCGGTCATATTCAAAATCATTTCATCAAATCCATTCGTCATAAGCTCTCGCCCTCCTTACAGGTATAATCGGGTATGCCCTTTTTCGGGGCTTTCTTGGCTGCGTCCTCCTGCGCCCACTTGAAAATCGTGGCTGCATGGCTCTTGTATTTCCTCCCGCTGGAAGCGATATGGCAGGATAGGCGGTCAATGTAATACTCCCACTTGCCGGGAAGCTCTGTTTTCAGCCCGTCAAGCTCCGTATCGGAAAGAATGACATTGTGGTATCTGCCATAGGCGGCGGGGGCGGGGTGTCCCGTTTCTAACTCTCTCTCTTTTTCTATTTCTATATCTATCTCTTTCTCTATCTCTATCTCTGGTGGACAAATGTCCGCTCGATATGGTGGACATTTGTCCGCCCCTGTCTGCGGCAGGGCTTTTTGTTCCTGCAAAGCCAGCCGCGCCCTGCGCTTGCGCTCCCCCTCGGTAGAGGACTGGCCGATTAAAAGCTCAATGTTGCTCATGTAGAGTGCGCCGCTTGGCAAAGGCTCCACAAGCCCCAGCTTCATAAAGATTTTCAAAGCTCTCTCTACGGTACCTACCTGCTGGCGGGTAATGGTCGCAATCATCTGGGCGGTGTAGGGGATATTCTCGTCAAGCTGCAATTTCCCGCCGTTTTTCAGCGATTTCAAGTACAGCTTCAAGAGAATGTTGGAATAGATAACGCCGTCCTGCATACTTTCCAGCAGAACGATTGCATCATCGTCAAAATAGCTCTCTTTCAGCTTGAGGTAGTAATATTTGCGGTTATCTGCCATAGGCTGCGTCCTCCTTTTTCCAGCGTTTGGAATAATAGCGAGGGCATAGTATGATAACCGCCCGGAAGCTCTGTTTGCAGTCACGGGTGCAGCCCCGGCATAGGTCGTTGTAAGTGATACGGTTGCGGTGGTTGAGGAAGAAAGACCATTCCAGCCGCCGCTTCTTGCTCATTCTCGGCAATGGTAAGCTCCTTTCTGCCGTTCCTATCGGTGTAGCGGGATAGGGGGCATTTTCTGTATGTTCTCGGTATCATTTTCGGGCTTTTTCTGCCCTGTAAGCCCCGTTTGGAAGTCGGGGAGTATTGCGGTAAGGGTTCATATCATACCTGTATTTTTGTAGGGTTTCGGTATCATTTCGGGGCGGTCTTTAACGCTCCTGTTCACGCTTTTTCTGCTGGCTCGGTGCGCCCCTTAAAATCTGGTCGATATTGCGTCTGACTGTCTGAAGCTCCTGCGCCCGCTGGCGTTTCTCCCGGTAGTCGTTATATCCGGCGTTCTTCTGGACGGTAAGCTGCTCAATCTCCCTTTGCAGGGCTTTGCTGGCTGGCAGCTTGGTTATTCCATGCTCCCGGAAATAACGGGCGGCTGTGTCCGCTATGATAAAATCGCTTTCGTGCTGTTCCCGGTAGGCTCTCCGGGCTTTCTCCGATTTCTGCGCTTTCAGACCGTCACGGGCGGGCTTCGTGCCGATATAGCCCAAAAGGTTGCGCTGCAATTCCTTTTTCTCCCGGATAGCGGCTTCCAGCCCTTTCAGTCCGGCAAGGCTCTCCTGCGTGGCGGTGTTGGCTGCGGAAATGGCAGCGTCCAGCTCGTCCGGGGAAGAAAAGCCATACTGCTGGTAGAGCATGAGGGTAGCCGACATCTGTTTGAGGTTGTGCATGGTCGCCCACTTCTCATAGCCCCGTCCTTTCCCCTCGGCTCGCTTGGCGGCTATGTCTACCATGCGCTGTACAGCGTCATTGTTCGGGGCGTTTTTCGCTTCTTTTTTCGTCCGTAAGCGGTCTTTGATACTGCCGGGGTATTCCGCTATGGCTGCGGGTTTTTCGGCGGCTCTGGCGGCGTTCTGCTCCAAAACGGAGAGGACAGCAGCCCGGTCAAAATCGTCCCCCAGCTTCCGGGCGGTAATTGGCTTCGTCCTGTCCGGCGTGAGGTAACTTAGCCGCCCCCGGCTCTCCTTGACGGTCACACCATGCCGGAGAAGCAGGGCGGCAAACTCATCAAAGCCGGAAGCAGTGGCAAGGGCTTCCCGGATAGTCCGGCGCAGCTTCGCCTTATCCGTTTCAAACTTGGTCTGCCGGGGCGCGATACCGTCCGCAGCAATAGGGGCGTTGGCTCTGTCAAGGGCAGCCTGTCCTTTCTTCTGCGCCCAATACTCACGCTCGGTAATGCGTTCTTTGCTGCCGTTCAAAAGGTCTATCTGGTAAAGCCCCTCGCTGTGGCACATCTCCATGACTTCGGCTTTCAGATAGTTCATAGCTGCGTCCGTACAGCGGTGCTTGCAGCCTGCTTTCCTGTCCGCTGGCCTGTCCATGTGGGGCAGCATGGGAACCTCCGCAATCCGCAGACTGTTAATGACGATATGCACATGGATATTTTCGGTGTGGCTGTGTCCGTCCGGGTGGGTGCAGACAAGGGCCTGGTGTCCGGGGAAATGCTCGGCGCAGAACTTCTCGCCCAGCTCCTGCGCCCGATCAACGGTCAAGCCGTTGTCCGGGCCGTCCCGTGGGTCAAAGCTGATGATGTAGTGGTGGCTCTTTACGTCCTCCCGTTTCTGGTTCTTGCCGTAGCGGAGATTGGAGCGCATACAGGCAACGGCAAAATCCTCCCCGCCACAATTCAGAGAGGATATGCGGTAGTCTACCCTCGGTATGAGCCGCCCGTCTGCGTCAAGGGTGGGCTTCATGGTAAACTCGTCATGCTCGAATGTGAGGTATTTTTCAGCGTCCCCGTAGTTGGCATTTTTAGAGCTGATATGTTTGAGTATCGCCAACGGCTTCACCTACTTTCTGCAAGACTTCAAACTTCAAGGCGGCAAGGTCGGCGGCGGCTCCCCGCACTTCCTTTTCCAGCCCCCGGTAGGGGCTTCCGTATTCGTTCAGGCTCCGGGCAATCTGGTTTAAGTTGCCGCCGATTTTCCCGTACTCTGCCGTGAGCTTGGAGAGGGCGGCAAGCAGCCCGTCATTGACCGGGGAAACGGTGACAATGGGGCGTATGGTCGCTTTCCGTATGGCTTGCCGGATAAACTCGGACTGGCTGATTTCATAAGCCGCCAGCCGCCCGGTGAAGTCGGCGTATTCTTCATCGGTCATGCGGGTCTTTACCACATGACGGCGGTGGGGCGTATTGTATTTCTTTCGCATGGTCTGTGACCTCCTTTCTCGCCCGACAGGGCGCATAGCAGGGTTTGGGGAAGGCACTCCCCAACAAGATTCCCGCAGGGGCAAAAATAAGCGGAGAGCGAATTTTGGCACCTCGGTAGAATCTTGCTCTGAAAAACTCCGGCGTTCCCCGGCTCCCGTCCTTTCCGCTAACAAAACGTTTCAAAAGGGCTTTGCTACCCGCTATTCCGGCTTATCTTGAAAATTTTCCTTTCACTACCTACAACACCACGCAAAGCAAAATGGACGGAGATTTTTAGAATTTCCCCTCTATTCCCTACAACACCACGCAAGCCGGAATAGGCGGACAATGGCAGTATTTTTTTCTTTGATACCCTCTACGGATAAGTAAGGGATTTTGCCAACTGCGGCGGCTATTTTCCCTTTTGTTTTTTCATACTGGGGATTTTCAAAAATGCCAAACAGGAACGAAAAAAAGCAGCAAATCTGTTGAATAGATTTACTGCTTTCTGGTTGCCGGCGAAGCGGCGGTTATTCAGTTGTAGGCGGTAGGGCTATCTCCCAAAGCGGAACTTGAAAATAGCTGTGAGAAGCGTCTGGGTGATGTAGTCCTCTGTATCTTGGTCTACCCGTCCATTCACACGGGCGGCACATTGTATGCGGCGGCGGTAATACTGCAATACAGTTCCCACCGCTTCCGGCTCCCCGCTGGCGGCTTGGACGATTGTTTCATAGGGGAGAAGCCTATTATTTCTCATATGCCATTCCCTCCATTTCCGCTTGGAGCTGCCGTAGGGCTTTTCGGATATGGTAGCCCGCTGTGCTGCGGCTGCGCCCGTACTGTCTGCCAATTTCGTGCTGTGGAATACGCTTGAAAAAGGACAGGTAAATCATTTCCCGCTCCCGTTCGTCCAGCCGTGACAGGGCTTCCGCAAGTAAACCGCTGCTGAAAATGACCGTATCGCCGCAAAGGGTAAGTATGTATTCCTCGTCCGGCTCCGGGGCTTGGAAATATTCATCTGTCGTGCCTAAAGGGTAGTGCTTTTCGTCTGTGAGGTATTCAAGGGATATTTCTCTTTTGTGCTTCCTGCTCCGTGTCCTCGCTGCGTTGATCGTTGCATTTCGGATAACGACTTTGCAAAAGGCATGGAAAGTGTACTCGATATGTTCCCGATATTCTTCTGTACAGGTCATGGAAAATCCCCCTTTCCTCCCAAAAGGGCTGTGGCTGGTTAGTAGTTGCTTTTTATGATAGTAAGGGGCGGCAGCACTTTAGGCTGTCGCTCCTTGACTGCCTAACTGCAAAACCGGGCGGGGCTGTCAACGGCGGCTCTGCAAGAGCCGTTCATCTTGCCGTTGACTGGCTCGACTGGGTTTGCTATTCTTTAAGTGTTGTCTGTAAGTCGTTTGTAAAAATATCATCTCCGGCGCACAATCATTTTCTACCAAAGTAGCGGCATAAAAAATTTCATTGTCCTGCCTTTCAAAAATAAGAAGTTTCCATTTTTTTGACTGCAAATTCCGAGGCTGTCTCTTGTACAATTTCTAGTACATTGACATCTTCTGCTATATTTCCTTGACGGGGTTCCAGCTCATTGTTAGTTACCACTTCTGCCTTGCCAGCGTCCGATGCACCATAAGAGAAATTTACTATGGTAGCATTGCTGTATTTTTCAAAAGCTGCATAGTATTCTTCTTCTGTAATTACATCTGTTTCCTCTCCTTTTTTCATGGTATAAGCAGCATTTCCACTTTCGTCAAATTGCTCATAAATCCCCTCTGCCAGTCTGAGCGAACCGGATTTTTCAATTTCAAAACGCTGCATATCGTGACCGGAAGCAGCATAAATACCTGTTTCATCATAGGCGATAGGATATGCTGTTCCCATACTTTCTATTGTTCCTATGTTTTTAACTTCTTTATCTATCAAATAATATACATCACAATTAAGTGCTGCCTGATTTCCCAAACCGTCATTATATACTTGTGAGGTAACAAGTAAAACAGGTAAAGAAGCATTTGTATCAATAATTGCAAAAAGCTCATTATCTTCCAATCCTCCGACGGTTTCTCCATAAATAGCAGCGTTTTCACTACCTTTTTCTCCACATGCACATAAAGAAAAGATTAACACACATAAAGCCATATATGAAATAAACTTCTTTGCTTTATACATATTTTCAGTCTCCTTTTTTTCTTCTTTCAATGGTATAACTTATGAACAATATCACTCCGATTGCTGCCGCAATAATAGACGGTATCATTAACCGCATATAATCAATAGGGGCATTTTCGTATTGTCCTGTAACGATATATCGGTATAGCATATACTGGGTACTAAGTGTTGTGCTTTGTAGCGCAATTACATAGGCGAAATTTAATATGCTAACCATAATAAAAATCAGACCACTAATTAGCAACAGCGTCATTTTTCTGTTTTGAAGATTTATTTTCATCAAATCTTCTAAAGTTATTTGCTCATCAGTTTTGTTTGCCACACCTGCTTCTCCTTCCTTTAGCAAATCATCTAATGACACATGAAAAATTCTGCTTATTTTAACGATACTTTCTAAATCAGGGGAAGTGCTATCTGACTCCCATTTGGAAATAGTCTGTCTGGATACGTTAAGTTTTTCTGCTAATTGTTCTTGTGTCATTCCCGAAAGTTTCCTTAATTGGTTGATTTTATTTCCAATTTCCATTTTGTGTCCTCCTTTAAGAGCAATTTTAAATAAAATAAACAATTTTTTCTATCAACATTGCTTTACATTTGCGCTCAAAATAATAACATTTATGAAATTGCTTGTTTTTCTGCACTTTAAGTGTTCATATAAAGGCATTTAAAATATCAATGTATTAAATGTCATAACACAATGGACATGGAAACTGGCGAAAAGTGATATTACTGGTCGGGGTGGTGCAACTCAGCAATTGCTTGAGTTCTTGACACAAAATGGAATTCAGTATGTTATTCATTAATAGTTATAAGAGGTGACATGTATGCAATATAATGGAATGACCCCACCGTTTGAACTTATACCATTTGAAGATATGAAGAAAAAGCAAGCTGAACAATATTTTGTATGGTATATTGATACCATAGAGCAGAGGATACAGAATTTAGAAAAGTATATTAATTTAACGGGGACGCATATGGTATTAGATAAAACGCCCAATTCGTTAATTGAATTATGGGATTGGTTTTCAAATCATATTGAGGTGTGTACAAAAGATGAACAAGAATTAATGCTGGAATTAGCTATGCGTCCAAATTGGATAAAAGCACATATTATGAGCGATAGACGAAAGCTGTCGCTAAATACAATTATGGTAGCAGTTGATATTTCGGCGTATTTTGGAGAAGTATTTATTAAGAATAATCCCAACATATATTGGGGCTACTTATCAAAACCAAAGAAACTTCATGGTGTAAATAGACCTAGACTATTGGGGTTTGCTGGAGATATGTCAGTTTATGTGTATGGTCGAGTTGAGGTGTGTATTTGGAAGACAATAGAGACAGTAGATAATATGCATTTGTTTAATATGTATCAAGTATGTTTGAAAATGATACAATCATAACTTCTTTGGATTCAAATTGTAATATTTAACATAGTGCAGAGGGGCTGTAAAAAAGTCCCCTTGTTACGAACATAATGCCGTATCTGGCATAACCTCAAATGCGACAGCATTTGTATAAGTCACGCTTGCGTGACTTTGCTCCCTGCAAGGGCGAAATACACAGAGTACAAATCGGAATTTGTGGAGGTGATACAGGTGAAGCGTTGCATTGCAATTACCGATATAGTCGCATAATAAAAAAACATTTGGAGGATTTAAAAATGACTATATCGGAGAAAAAAATATATCCCCGTACAGGAGATAAAGAAACTGTTTATTTGAAAAGCGTTGTAACAAACCCTAATATAATTGTTGGCGATTTTACCATGTATAACGATTTTGTCAATAATCCGCAGGAGTTTGAAAAGAATAATGTGTTATATCATTATCCCATCAACCATGATAAGTTGATAATCGGAAAGTTTTGTTCTATTGCTTGTGGCGCAAAGTTTTTGTTTAACAGTGCCAACCATACACAGACTTCATTATCTACTTATCCATTCCCTATCTTTTTTGAGGAATGGGATTTGGAGATTAAAGATGTTGCAACTGCATGGGATAATAAAGGAGATATTATCATTGGTAATGACGTTTGGATTGGGTACGAAGCGGTTATTATGGCAGGCGTTACGATTGGAGATGGTGCAATAATCGGCACTCGCGCGGTAGTGACAAAAGACGTACCGCCATATACGATTGTTGCTGGCGTTCCTGCCAAGCCAATTCGCAAACGATTTTCAGATGAGACAATTTCCTTGTTCTTGAAATTGAAATGGTGGAATTGGTCAAAACAGAGAATTTCACAAAATATAGAGGCAATAAAGAACGGAAGAATAGAAAATTTGAATTAAAATACCATAGGGGGATAAACAATCCCCCTGCAACTTCAAGTTTGTTAAGGTGAAAAAAGTTTAAGTAAAATTAGAAGTTATAAGAAGTGGAAAAGGAGGACAAGTTAATGATAAAAAAATAGCCGTTGTACCCTATGTAACTAATGGGAGAAATTCACAGGTTGGACATGATGGACATTTTAATATTTTTAAAAAAAAGAGAAGTACTGTATTAAAAGAAAATTTACAGTCTGCAATTAAAGCAAAAAATTGGGAAGCGGAAGTAATTGTTGATGTCAATCACGGAGATTTACAATCGCTGAAACGAGAAGGAGTAAACTTGTTTTTAATTCCAGAAGATATTGCTAGGTATATAGACTACAGCAGTGTTAGTAAGGATGAGTGTTTCAAATTAACACATGATGAATATGAGAGCGGAAATATAGATAGAGTAGTGAAATACATAGAAGAAAATTGAAACATAATCTCTTAGAGGAGCTTATCAAATTCCAGTTTATCGGACAGATAAACTTATCCATGAAAGAGATTCAGCCAGCCGGTTCCGGCTGGCTGTTCTGTTACTCCTTATGCTCCAACACCGCTTTTATCATTGCAAATGCAAGTGCCTGTTTGCTGGGAGAAATATCTTTCCAGAGTGCTTCTATCTCCCGGATGGTACTGATTTCGTTTTCTTCCAGTTCATCTTGTAGAAGATAATCAGGCGAGATTTTCAGAGCCTTGCAAATGTCTATGAATACCGACAGGCTGGGCATTTTTACGCCGCCCTCAATCTGCCGGAGATAAGTAGCGTTGATATTGCACATTTCCGAAAGACGGTCAGCAGTTAAGCCCTAGTCTTTCCTTACTGCGTTGATACGCTTTCCTAATCCGTTCTTTTCCATAGTCCACACCTATCTATTAGATATTAGCTATCAGTTATCATTTTGTACTCTTTAAGACTATAATATGATTGCCGTTTTAAATAGCTTCTGTTAGACTATAAGATATTAGCTTGTAGCTTATCGGAGGGTACGGATATGAAGAATATATGGAGAAAAATGCGGGACTGTTGGCTGGATTTCTGGGAAGATGATGAACTGGACATGGATAAAAAACATTTAAGCCAGCATGACAAGCGTTCCCTGCTTTATGGTGGTTTTATGATAGAGGTTGCTACATTTGGACTTTTCTCAATCGGTATTATAGCCGGGAATATATGGACGAACCATCAAAACCAGAAAGATAAAAACAACCAGTGCCTGTCCCCGGCAAAAATGTATGAAAATTAAGCACGATATATTTCCTCTCTACACACCACTTATATTTTGTGTTAAAATTCATTAGGAAAGTATCAGATTCAGAGCAAACAAAAAGAGCAGTTCCGAGAAAAACCAGAACGGCTCTGAATGTGATTCTTTCCAATTGTACCAAATTGCAAACTTATTTTCTGATAATTTGTATATAACTTGAATTAGAAAAAATAATTTTACAAATTAGCAGAAAATTATGATGCGATTACCCTATATGAAAATATATCATAAAAAGAGTGCGTTGGCAAGCCGCTGCGTAGCAGCTTGGTACAATAAATTAACAAATCGGAATTTGGAGGATGTGAATGAGCAGCATGAAGAAAACAAAAGAAGGAATTAATTTGAAAAAACTCCTTAGGCTGAAGAATACAGGCAGTATCTTTGTGATTGCGGGGCTTTTGATGATTTTGGTAATAGCGTCGTACACATATATTCTGCAAAGTTCTTACACTAAGACCGCTCTTGAAACAGAAATCACACGTGACACAGCGAGTGCAGATGCAGTACACAAACTTGTGGATGGAAGAATCTGCAAAGAAGATTTTGATCAAATCAAAGATCAATCTGATGAAAAGAAGCAATTATATAAGGATATTTCTTCATATTTCAATGAAATCAGAACACTGAATTCTACTCGATATATTTACACCGCTAAAAAAAATGAAGAAGGAAAACTAGTTTATGTGGTAGACGGTTTGGATCCGGATGCGGATGATGTAAGACACCCTGGAGATTATATTGAGGAAGAAATGGTTCCGTATATTGATAGGGCTATTTCTGGGGAGAATGTGTACTCTCATAATATCATTGATACAACATGGGGTCCGATTTTTACGGCTTGCTATCCTGTAAGCGCAAATCATGACGGGACAGGAGAAATCATTGGCGCATTTTGCATTGAAATGGATATGCAATCGGCTTATGGAATGGTTGAAAAGACGAATCATATTTCCATCATCTGCGGTTTAGTCGCAGGAGCTGTATTGCTTTTAATTTGTCTATATACCTATTATGTTTACCAGAAAAGCAAGGCAGAAGAGCAAAAACAAAAACAATTATTAATGACCGCCGCTGAGGAAGCAGATGCTGCCAACAAAGCAAAATCTGCGTTTTTGCTTAGTATTAGCCATGACATCAGAACGCCGATGAATGCCATTATTGGATTTACAAACATTGCGCTTCACCAGAACACGGTTTCAGATATTCATGATAGCTTGGAGAAAGTTCAACAAAGTTCGAATCATCTTCTCTCTTTGTTGAATGACGTTCTGGATTTTACTCGCATTGAAAGTGGAAAAGTTACTATTTTGCCCGAGCCAGTGGACATTACTCAATTGACAGATAACGTCCAGGCGATTATGAATGGACTTCTTTATAATCGAGATCTTAAGTTTGAAGTACATCGAGAAATCCCAAAGAACCCATATGTCCTTGCGGATGTTGTGCGTATCCGAGAAGTTTTGGTGAATCTTCTTGGCAATGCTGTGAAATTCACAAAGGACGGCGGAAAGATTACTTTGGATATAAGCAGTTACCCAGGAGCGGATGAGAAACATATCATAACTCGTTATGTTGTTCGAGATAACGGTATTGGCATGAGCCAAGAGTTCCAGAAAAAATTATTTGATCCGTTTTCACAAGAAGATGATGCTAATGCCAGAACTCAATATAAGGGAACCGGTCTTGGTATGGCCATCACAAAAAAATATGTGGATATGATGGGCGGTTCGATTGATGTTGAGAGCAAAAAAGGTGTAGGTTCTACATTCACAGTGAAGATCCCACTGGAGTTGCCAGAACAGGTTATTCAATCAGAACAAAAACAACATCTGCATAGAGATTTGACGGGTATTCATGTTCTTATGGCTGAGGATAATGATCTAAATGCTGAACTTGCTACGATAATGCTGGAAGATGCTGGTATGACCGTAACACGCGCATCAGACGGAAAAGAAGTTGTGAATTTGTTTAAAAATCATCCACGAGGCACATACGATCTTATTTTGATGGATATTATGATGCCAAACATGGATGGACACCAAGCAGCAAAAGCCATTCGAGCCTTGGGTATAGAGCGGTCCGATGCAGTTACGATTCCAATTATAGCTTTGTCTGCAAATGCTTTTATAGATGATATTCAGGAATCCCTGAATTCAGGCATGAATGACCATATTTCCAAGCCGATTAACATGGAGGAATTAATCGATACTATCACTAAATACATTAAACACGATTAGGAAAACAAAGAAGTTAATTCTGATGAAAAGTTTGCACTGGTCTTGTCGGATGCGAAAGCGCAAGTTTCCTATGATTATGATACGGGTCGCATCACCACATTTCTTATCAGCACCCAGCACCAGGAGGACACGTCTGTTATGGATATTCGCCCGCTGGTGGAAGCTGTCATGGAAACCGCCGGGAAGATCAAGAACGACAATATGTCCGATCAGGATTTCTACAAATTGATACGTGAACAATCGGCGTCAGGACAGAGAAAAAAACTGCTTACCATCTTTTGATAGCTGCCCTTTTCTTTGGACTGCACACCGATTTTTACCGATTGAACAAAATTGCGTCACCCCATCCAGTATTAACACATCCAGTGCCTGTCCCCGGCAAAAAAGTGGGATGATGCCGGTAACGGCATCTGACAAGTGTAGACGGCAAGAAAGCAGGGTTGAATAGTGGTTGAGCTTCGAAACGTTAACTTCAGTCGGCCGATGTCTTAACTGGTGCGGAAGACAATATCATGTAATGCGATATGGCGAGTGTTATGTGGCACTGCGGAGTCAGAGAACCAATCATGTTTTACATTATGAATACACATCAACTGGGGAGAACCTGCCATTTCTCGAAGAAGAGTATGAAATTGCAACTGAAAACGGAGTATTTCAAATGAATGGTAGGTGGTCGGACAATCCCATAGTACTGTAGAAATCGGGCAATGCCGATGGAGGGAAGGGGATTGCATAGTAAAGGTCTTACTGAGGACACATTATCCGTACTCAGGGACGGAGAAAATAATGGAAACGAAATTAGTGAGAATAGCTGAGATATCGGCAACATCAAAACATCCTATATTTACATCAGTGTACCATTTGATAAATGAAGATATGCTAAAGCAATGCCATAAGGAATTAGATGGGAACAAAGCAGTCGGAATTGACAAGGTAACTAAGGATGAGTATGGGAAGAACCTTGATAGAAATATCAAGGAACTGGTACAGAGGTTGAAAAACAAATCCTTTAAGCCACTTCCGTCACTGAGGGTATATATACCTAAAGGAAATGGAAAGAAACGACCATTAGGGATTGCTTCCTATGAAGATAAGATTGTACAAATGGCAGTGAAGAAAATACTGGGAGCTATTTATGAACCGAGATTCTTAAACTGCATGTATGGATTCAGACCGAATAGGGGGTGTCACGAAGCAATAAAAGAAGTATACCAACGGATAAGCTATGGAAAAATCAGCTATATCGTAGATGCCGATATCAAAGGTTTCTTTGACCATATCGACCATGATTGGATGATGAAGTTCCTTGAATGGAATATACAGGATAAGAACTTATTGTGGCTAATACGTAAATACCTTAAAGCAGGAATAATGGAGCAAGGAAAATTCGAGCCAACAGAGGAAGGTTCGGCACAAGGCTCAGCAATGAGTCCGATGCTTGCAAATATATACATGCATCATGTGCTGACGCTGTGGTTTAAGCTGGTGGTGCAAAGGGAAATGCAGGGAGAGTGTTTTCTCGTCAACTTTGCGGATGATTTTGTTGCAGGATT
>OGEO01000437.1_pt1 | contig 40711 bp, 35 predicted proteins | sample 1570661 | NCBI WGS metagenome assembly OGEO01 (sample SAMEA2582142, study PRJEB24529) | metagenome | biome: Human gut stool | place: China | collected 2011
TCCGCCAGCTCACCGAGATGATCCATCATGCTTTTGATGTCACTAATATCTTCAAACACGATGGCAAACGCAGCTTTTTCAATTCGACTGATCGCTTCCTCGGCGCAGGCAAGAATGATTTCCTCTTTGGTGGAGAAGTAATAGTAGATGCCGCCGTTTTGCAGTTTTGCCGCCTTACAGAGGTCCTTTGTCGTGGCAACGGTCAGTCCCTTTTCGACAAAGCAGTCAAGGCAGACGCCTACAAGCTCCTGTCTCTTTTCAGCTTTCTTTTCTTCCCTCAAAACACAATCCCCCATTTCTGTGCATTATCCAATGCTTCTTATAATAGCATATCAGACTTCGCAAAATAAATCAAGTGCTTGCTTGAATAAGAATTATGTTTTTTTAGGATCACAATGCTTGATCAAACATCACAACAGCCTCACTTGGCAGCTTTGGCTCCAGTATGGTTTCTACGTTGGCACCGTTCATGGCGCTGCCGTCCTGCAGGCTGGCGGTAGTGATGCGCAGGGTGGCGTTGTACTGCCCGGCCTCCAGGGGGCGGGTCAGGGTGATCTCCTCGATCATCTGTCCCGGCGGTACCTGCTTGCTGGTGTACAGCACCTCGTCCGTGTCGGACAGGACCAGCTCAAACGTGAAGTAGCAGGGGTTGCCCTCCGGGTTCAGCAGCGCCACCTGTACGGTTTGCTGGTTGGCCGGCAGGCTGATGGACGGATAGCCGGGAATCTTGATGCCGACTGCCTCGCCGCTGTCGGCGGATTTGTCCGGCAGCTGATCGCCCGACCATGCGCTGGTGCCCTGCTCCAGATCCGGGGTGAAGGTGTCCTGCTGTTGGCTGCGGGAAAGCTTCATGCCCGCCAGTACCGCTGTCACAATGATCACCACCGCCGCGATAATGCCGATTACAATGTGTTTTTTCTGCAGCACGATGCCGCCCTGTTCCTTTTTGCTCATGGAGTGTCCCTTTCTTTGCTGTATCGGAAGTTGTTATGGTATTGCCCTATTTTTGTCATTCTAGCACTTTTCGCGGAAACGCGCACTACATCTGGGACGAATAGACATTGCATAATCATACCAACCGGTTCTAAAACAAAAAACGCCCGCACAGCGCATTTTTGCGTTGTGCGGGTTGTGCGATATTTTAGTTGTTTCGTCCCAAAGTTGCGTCAAGGTGCGTAAAGGCGGCCTTCCGGGGGTTCACTTTTTATTACGCGGGAAAGACGGTTCGGCTTCGCCCTCCACCGGCAGCACCAGGCGGGAGCAATACCGTTTGGTTTCGATTTCGCGCCCGGTGTAGGGCGCAACAATGCCCAGCACACGCGGGTCCCCGGCGGGTGTCAAACCGCGCTCCTTCACCTCGCGGCCCAGACGCAAAAACGCCTCGTCCGCGCCCGCGTAGCTGCCGTAATACAGCACCGACAGGGCGCGGCAGGCCGGCAGAGTCACCGCCTCCCTGGGGGCTTTTTCGGGGCGCACGGGCACGCACACCCAAAACGGATACGGCTCGTCCGTGATATAGCCGTCCAAAAAATCCCGCCGCTGCGAGACGGTAAAAATCGGCTCGTCAGACAGGCGATACCCCCGCCGTACGCACTCGCCGTAAAAATCATACATGGCGTTGTACTTTTCGGCAATGGTGTGTCCCTCGCACAGGCGGCGGCAGCAGGTCACGGCGGGCAGCGTAAGCACCTGCACCGATATGCCCGTATCCGTGCCCGCGCGCAGGCGCAGCTCCTCGACCCCGCGCGCAACCTCGTGCAGGTGTTCCTCCAGTGCGGCCAGCAAAACAGCCGTCTCGCCGCCGCTGGCAAAGTAGGCAGCTATATCCTCGGTGCCAAGGCCCATGGCTTTCAGCTTTTCGATCTGCAAAATGCGGGCCACGTTGTGGTTGTCGTAATAGCGGCGTCCGCTGTCCGGCGCGGTGTAGGCGGGCGTCAGCAGACCCTTTTCCTCTAAGCGCAGCAGCGTGCTGCGGGACAGGCTGCAGGCGCGGGCGGCCTCGGTAATTTGAAAAAGTTTTTTCATATCTTCCGGCATGGCGCAAATCTCCTCAAAAAAAGTGCTTGCTTCGTTCAGGGGTGGACGGGTTATACTGCCATTATACGAGATACAGCGCCGTTGTCAAGACCCTGCGCGGCGCAAGGAAGTGGGGGTTCAATACCTTGACGCGGTGGAAACGGATTTTGTGTGCTGCGCTGTGCCTGTGCGTACTGTGCGGCATTGCGGTGGTGGGCGCTTCGGCGGCGAGCCTGCCCATAAAATTTTCCACAGAGGGCAATGTCTACCAATACGCTGTAAGCAAGAAGGACCCCGACACCGTGACCTATGGTGCAAGCTCCCCCGCTACCGCCGCGGGTTCCGGCAGTGCCACTCTGTCCGGCAGCGGTATAAGCGTCAGCCTTGACACCGGGTACAACAAAAACTTCAAGCTGTGCTATAAGGAAATTCCCGTCACGGTTACAGTCCCCGCCAACACGACCTACACCGTAACGTTTGATATTGCACTGAACGGGACGTACACCCGTTCCAACAAAAGAGCGACCTCGAATGCTTCTTTTCAGGTAGTGTATCTGGGGGATGTTTCCGCCGCCAACACGACGACGGTATTTTATCCGTACAAAACAAGCGGAAATACGATAAAAACGACGATTGGCGGCAGTGATGCAAATACCAATATCGTTCAGAAAACGATGGATGATGCCACGACCGTAAGCCTTTCTGCAACCAAAAGCTTCGACTTTGTCAACACCACAAGAAGTACAAAAGATATTACCAAATATTTCGGCGTCTGGATTGCGGGCAACTTCGGCAGCAAGTACTACAATCAGGCAGCGGCTACATGCACGGTCACGCCCGCGTCTTACCTCGTAACTTTTGATCCCAACGGCGGCAGGGTCAGCCCGGCAAGCACAGCGGTGACCATCGGCAAAACCTACGGCACACTGCCCACACCCAACCGCACAGGCTACCGCTTTGACGGCTGGTATACCGATCAAACCGGCGACACAAAAGTAACCGAAACCACCACCGTCGGCGCAAATCCGCCCACCAAACTGTATGCCCACTGGATAGCCAATAAATATCTGGTAGTCTTTGATGCCAACGGCGGCAGGATCAACACGGCAAGCGGACAAGTCAAAACGAAAACTGACACAGTAACCTACGGCAGCAAATACAATTCCCTGCCCGACGCCTCACGCACAGGGGGTTACAGCTTTGACGGCTGGTATACCGATCAAACCAACGGCACCAAGGTAACCAGTGCCACCACCGTTACCACCACCAAAGACCATATCCTGTACGCGCATTGGCATTTGACCCCGGCCGACGCCCCCAAAAATGTCACATTGACGATGAATCCGACGACCGGCGACTATGGCGAGCGCATTTATCACACTGTGAGTTCCGATAAACCCCCGGGTCACACCCTGGAAAGAACCTGGTATGCCTGTGATAAAAACGGCAAAAACGGAATCCTTATCACCGATGAAAACGGAGACCCCACCTACCCCACAACCCCCACCGCAGGGGTGCATTACTATTACGTGCTGGTCACGGCCACACGCAAGGACAACGGCCTGCAAGCCAGCACAAAAAGCAATGTAGTCTGTGTAACGGTGACAAAAGCCACGCCGAAAATCACCGAGCCGCCAACGGCTGCCGCGCTGGATCTGGCCAAGGGCAACACCCTGGCTGCCAGCGCCCTGACCGGCGGCACTGCCAAAAACAACAACATCCGCTCCGGACCCAACGACGTGGCGGGCCGCTTTGTGTGGAAGGACGCCGATTTCAAGCCGCCCCGCGGTGGGAAACGATATGCCGTTGTTTTTCAGCCGGACGACACCCAAAACTACGAACCAGCCCAAACCACGGTGTATGTCAACGTGACCTGCAGCCACAGATTCGGCACATGGAGCGCCGGAAGGCGCACCTGTGCAGTCTGCGGCGAGGAGGATGTACGCACCAACACCGTCACCGTCACATGGGGCGAGCTGGCTTACACCTACACCGACGGGGCGTGGAACCCTGCCACACACGCCTATGACATCGGAGGCGGCTGGGCACCGAACCGCAAAAACGGCGATGTCATCACCGTGCAGAATGAGGGCGCAAACGAAGTCCGCGTGAAGTTCCAATACACACGAACCGACACGGCAATCGGCGGCAGCTTTGCCAACAGCGACGGGGACTACATCTACAGTCCGATTGACCTGCCGGTAAACAGGACGCAAACCGTGCGGCTGTGCCTGACAGGCCGCCCCGGCAAGGCACTGAACAACGCAAAAATCGGGTCGGTAACGGTCCGACTGGAAGGGGGCTATTGATGGAAAACACAGACAAAAAAGGCAAAAAGCGGTGGCTGCTGCTCCTGCTGCTGTTGCTGTTGCTGCTTCTGTTGCTGCTTGGCGTGCTGTTCTGCCGCAAAAAGCCGCAGGCGACGGACACCACCCCCGCACCGGAATCCTCGGTATCGACGTCCGCCGGCGGCGGCACGGTGTCGCTGACCTATTCCGATGCGGCAAGTATCGACTTAACCGCCGGGCAGGTCACGCTGCTGTTTGCCAACCCCGAAAAGTCCGGCTGGGACGCCACGGTCTGCCTGGTCGTCGGGGAGCGTGAGGCGGCACGATCCGACCTGCTGGCCCCCGGCGAGCAGGTCACCCAGCTGGCACTTTTGGAGGGTGCCGAAAAAGACCTGACGGCAGGCAGCTGCAGCGGCACGCTGAAGGTATCGTTCTACCACCCGCAAACCGGCGCCAAGGCTATGCTGGACGCCGAAATTCCCGTAACCGTCACCGTAACGGGCTGACCCCCGCACGGACGACATAGGGCAATGCCCGTACAATTTTTCAGGAAGGATGAAAAACAATGATGAAGAAAAAAACAGCTCTGGTACTTACTCTTGCCATGGTGTTCTCTCTGGCACCCCTGTCTGCCTACGCGGACACGATCACCGAAGTCGGCAGCTCAGCCAGCCACGATGTAACGGCAACCTATAGGGCAGATTCGTCCGGCGGCGCAGGCGGCACGGTGTACAGTGTGGACATCACCTGGGGCGATATGGCGTTTACCTATACGGCGGAAGCCGGTATTTGGGACCCTGCCACCCACAAAACCACCGACGCCGAAAGCGGTGTCTGGACGGTAGACAAGAAAGGCGGCAATACGATCACCGTGACCAACCACTCCAACACGGGCGTTACGGCAGCGTTCAGCTATGCGGCAGGCGCTGGCTTTGAGGGCATCACCGGCACCTTCGACAACGCATCGCTCAATCTGGAAAGCGCCGTCGGCACGACTGTGGAGGCAGCCCCCAAGGCCACGGCCTCACTGTCTCTGAACGGCGCATTGGGCAGCACCACCACCGACAACACCAAAATCGGTACCATCACCGTGACGCTGAACTGAGCAACGCATTTCCCGGGACAGTTTTCTTGCAAAACAAACGGGCACGGGCGAGCAATGCTCGCCCCTACAATGCACTCTTTCAAAACGCAAAAAGGGATGCCGCATTCGCGGCATCCCTTTGCTTGTAGAAAAAGCCTGTTACCGGAAGATTTGTAGGGATGGGTCTTGACCCATCCGCACATCTGGCCGCGCGCAGCGCATAAAATCGCGCCGAATGGCGCGCGGTTTTCTCGTCGCGTCGTGCTTTTGGCGAGGCAGCACGGAACGGTCAAGACCGTTCCCTACAAATCTACCGAAAGTTTGCAATATTCCCATTAAGTTTTTCGTCAGTCCAGGGGCGGCCAATGGCCGCCCCTACCTATTTAATATAGGCCGGACAGGCTCAGCGGGTACCCTGTGCGGATTTCTGCCGGGCACTTTTGCGGTACTCATTGGGTCTGGTGCCTTCGACCTTGCGGAAGCATTTGGAAAAATAAGCCAAAGAGCCGAAGCCGATCTGCTCAGCGATCTGGGTCAGGCTGAAATCGGTGCTGGTAAGCAGCGCTTTGGCCTCGGTAATGCGGCGCTTCATCAGGTAGTCGATGGGGGAGACTTTATACTCGTTCTTGAACGAGTGGGACAGGTAATATTTGTTTACGTGGGCAATCTCCGCCAGCTTGTCCAGGGTAATGCTCTCACTGTAATTTTCATCGATATATCGTTTTGCAGTGGCACATTCCTTGCTCTCGGCGGGCGGCGCGGTGAGACGCAGCGAAACCGACGCCATACGCACGATCCTGACAAGCAGCACTTCGGTCAGGTCCTGGCAGACCATCTCGCAGCCGTCCTCCCGCGCGTCGATTTCCCGCAGCAGCAGCTGCATCAGGCTCAGCAGCTCCTCCCGCTGGGGACCGCATTTCAGCATCGTGTAGCCGTGGTCCTTCTGGTCAAACAAAATTTCAATGCCCTCGATGCCCAGCACAATATATTCCAGCGGGTTTGCCTGGTAGCTCAACTCGGTGTGCAGGGTGCGGGGGTTCACAATGACCATGTCGTCCGGGGCAACGTCCAGCATTTTGCCTTCGACGTTGAACTGACCGCGTCCATCCACGCAGTAGAACACTTCGGTGCAGGAGTGGGTATGCGGCACCGAGTTCCAGTCCCCGCCGAAGCGGCTCTTGCTCACGTACAGCAGGCGGATGGCCTCCCGCGGGGGAACGTCCATATTGAATTCATACCGTGTGTTCATAGGCGGTGCGCCTCCGAATGACAAAATATTTACAAAAAATCCAAAGTATTTAGAGCAATATCGTTACATAATTAAGCAAGAACGGAAAAGTAAAAAGCCGTGGGCCATTTCCGGTTCTGTCCTTATTATATACGCATTTGGGGCGCATGGCAAGAGCTTTCCATAAAAAATCACGATGCAAAACAGAATACCGGCACGTTTCGCTGCAAACAGGCCCAAAACTAGCAAGCTGCACAAAGAATAGTCTTACTTTTTGTGCAGCTTTTTCTGTATTTTCTGATGTTGCCGCCGACATTCGGAAACAAAGCAAGATAGTACAAATGCGCAACAATATACCTACTGTTCAAAGAGGGCAGAAACAAGTATGATGATGTCAATGAAACGATGCCTGCCGTGGCAGACAAAACGGACAGAGAAGGGATTATGAAGATGGAGCAGACCGGAAGATTGACACTTCCCACAGACGCAGATGTGGTTGCGGAGACCCTGCGGCTGAAGAATCTGTTGGGCGCGGATGCCCTGCGCGACTGCGACGGCACCGAAATGCCGAAGGAGCTGCTGACGGACCCCGCCAAAAAGTACGCTACCTACTATACGACCCGCAAGGACAACGCCTGGGCGGAAGCAAACCCCGACGAGGTCCAGCAGGAGTATCTTATCAGTGACCGACACACGGCGCGCGGCACGAAGCTGCGCATTCATCTGATGGACGGCTTCCACACCCAGCAGCTGAAAGTCAACACGCTGGATGACCCCAAGCGCTGGTGGGAGGTCATTGACCGCACGACGGGCGAGGTCGTCCCCACCGACAAATGGTTCTTCGACGAGCCGACGGGCGAGGTCGAGATTGAAACCGTCCCCTATCACGAGTACACCGTCAGCTTTCTGGCGTTTTTGATCTGGGACCCCGTACACATGTACAACTTCCTGACCAACGACTGGAAGGACACGCCGCACCAGCTGACCTACGATGTGCGCCAGCCCAAGACGCAGGCCTATGTAAAAGAAAAGCTGCGCCGCTGGTGCGAGGCCAACCCCCACATTGATGTGGTGCGGTTCACGACCTTCTTTCACCAGTTCACGCTGACCTTTGACGACCAGAAGCGCGAGAAATTCGTCGAATGGTTCGGCTACAGCGCCAGCGTCAGCCCCTACATTCTGGAAAAATTTGAAAAGTGGGCAGGGTACAAGTTCCGCCCCGAGTTCATTGTGGATCAGGGCTACCACAACACGATGTTCCGCGTGCCCAGCAAGGAGTTCCGCGACTTCATCGAGTTCCAGCAGCAGGAGGTCTGCGCTCTTGCCAAAGAGATGGTCGACATCGTCCACTCCTACGGCAAGGAAGCGATGATGTTCCTCGGCGACCACTGGATCGGCACCGAGCCCTACGGCAAGTATTTCGCCTCCATCGGGCTGGATGCCGTGGTCGGCTCCGTCGGCAGCGGCGTTACGCTGCGGATGATCTCCGACATCAAGGGCGTCAAGTACACCGAAGGCCGTCTGCTGCCCTACTTCTTCCCCGATGTGTTCACCGAGGGCGGCGACCCGATCGGTGAGGCGCGCACCAACTGGATGAAGGCCCGCCGCGCGATCCTGCGCAGCCCGCTGGACCGCATCGGCTACGGCGGTTACTTAAAACTCGCCAGCAATTGGCCCGGCTTTATCGACGAAATTCAAAACGTGGTCGGCGAGTTCCGCCAGATCCACGAAAATATGCAGGGCACAAAGTCCTACGTGGCCCCGTTCAAGGTGGCCATCCTCAACTGCTGGGGCGGCCTGCGCAAGTGGATGAGCAATCAGGTGCATCACTCCATTTACCACCGCGAGACCTACTCCGCCGAGGGTGTTCTCGAATGCCTGAGCGGCATGCCGTTTGACGTGGAGTTCATCGACTTCGATGACATTCGCAGCGGCATCCCCAAGGACATCGGCGTCATCATCAACGTCGGCGATGCGTACACAGCCTTCAGCGGTGCCGAGAACTGGATCGACGAAAAGGTCGTGACCGCTATCCGCAAATTTGTGGACGAGGGCGGCGGCTTCATCGGCGTGGGCGAGCCCACCGCCTGCCAGCATCAGGGGCGTTACTTCCAGCTGTCCGACGTGATGGGCGTGGACCGCGAGATGGGCTTCTCGTTAAGCACCGACAAATATAACACCTGCGACCCTCACCACTTTATCCTGGAGGATATTGACACCGCCGTTGATTTCGGCGAGGGCACGAGCCGCATCTACGCGCAGGGCAAGCACTATCAGATCCTGGCGCAGGACGGCGAGTACAGCCAGTTGGTCGTCAACGAGTACGGCAAGGGCCACAGCGTCTACTTTGCCGGGCTGCCCTACTCCCCGCAGAACTGCCGCATTTTGCTGCGCGCCATCTACTACGCCGCCGGTATGCCGGAGGAGATGAAGCACTACTACGTGACCAACGTCGATACCGAGGTCACGGTATTCCCCGAAACGAAGCGCATCGCGGTCATCAACAACGCAGATGCCGAGGAAAAGACAGACCTGTACATCAAGGGGCATCTGATCGACAGCCTGACGCTGGCCCCGCGCGAGATGCGCTGGGTAGACGATGCCGAATAACACCCGATAATTTATGCCCCGCCGTGGGACATACGTTATACAGCCAAAGAATGGAGAAACATTTTTAAGGAGGAACCCCCCATGAAAAAGAAGAATGCAGCAGCCCTTATGGCAGCAGCTATGGCAGCATCCCTGCTGGTCGGCTGCGGCGGCGGTGCCGCTTCCAGCAGCGCAGCTGCCTCTACCGCCGAGAGCACCCCTGCCGAATCCACCGCGGAATCCACTGCCGCTGACACCACCGCTGACGGCGACGAGACCCTGACCGTATGGGCATGGGACCCCAACTTCAACATCTACGCCCTGAAGCAGGCGGAGGCCATCTACCAGAAGGACCACCCCAACTTCAAGCTGAACATTGAAGAAAACGTCTACAGCGACATCGAGACCAAGCTCATCACCGCTGCCACCAGCGAGGATTACAGCACCCTGCCTGATCTTTTCCTGATGCAGGACTATTCCTACCACAAGATGGTCGCCAACTTCCCCGGTATCTACACCGACCTGACCGACTCCGGCTTGGATTGGGACAAGTTCTCCGGCGGCAAGCTGGCTGATTCTACCGTCGATGGCCACCACTACGGTCTGCCCTTCGACAACGGCGCTTCCGTCATGGCGGTTCGTTCCGATATGATCGAGAATGCCGGTCTGACCGTCGATGACTTCAAGGATCTGACCTGGAGCGAGTTCGAGGAGAAGGCACAGAAGGTCGTGGACGCCAACGGCGTGCCGATGCTGACCTCCTCCGGCGGTTCCGAGCTGATCATCGAGATGATGCAGTCTGCCGGTGCTTCCCCCGTGGTGGACGGCGAGGTCAAGATCGCCGACAATGCCGCGCTGAAAGAGTCCCTGACCGTCTACAAGGACATGGTCGACAAGGGCATTCTGGCCGAGTACACCGACTGGGACCAGTACATTGCTTCCATGAATGACGGCAAGGCTGCCGGCGTCATCAACGGCTGCTGGATCATGTCCAGCGTGCAGGCTGCCGCGGATCAGTCCGGCAAGTGGGCTATCGTGAATATGCCCAAGCTGGACGGTATCGACGGTGCCACCAACTACGCAAACTGCGGCGGCGCAAGCTGGGCCGTTTCCTCCAACTGCAAGAACACCGAGCTGGCCTTCGACTTCCTGAAGAGTACCTTCGGTTCCAGCGTCGAGCTGTATGACGATCTGCTGCCCAACGCCGGTGCGATCTCCAGCTACCTGCCCGCTGCCGAGAGCGACGTCTACAACCAGCCCTCCGAGTTCTACGGCGGCCAGACCGTTTACAAGGACATCGTTGAGTTTGCAGGCAAGGTCCCCGCATTCGACTGCGGCGCTTACTACTCTGACGTGCGCAGCGCCCTGACCGATGCCGTCACCAACATCGTCCAGAACAACGCCGACATTGACAGCGAGATGCAGAACGCCCAGGATACCGTGGAGTTCAACATCGCTGGCTAAGCAAAACATGACACACACTGTGTCCGGTTACAACTGAGAATTTGCCAAGGGCACGGTTTGCATCTGATACGTCCGCTGCAAGCCGCGCCCTTGCTTTTGTGGCAAAATAGGAGACACTACGATGAAGAAAAAAGGACTGAATATGGAGCAGAAGCGCAGCCTGACGGGTTGGGCCTTCCTGCTGCCGGCAGCACTCCTGATATTTGTATTCTGCTTTTACCCCATGGTGCAGGCGCTGATCCTTTCGTTCCAGAAAGGCACCGGCAGCGCTGTACAGCCTGCGGGCTTTGCCAACTACGTGCGCATTTTAAAGGATGCCACGTTCCAGCAGTGCCTGTTTAACACGATTTTCTATTTCGTGATCCAGGTGCCCATTATGCTGATCCTGGCATTGATCCTGGCGCAGCTGCTCAACAGCCCGGACATCAAGGGCAAGGGCATCTACCGCACGATGATTTTCCTGCCCTGCGCCACGTCGCTTGTCTCCTACTCGATGATTTTCAAATCCCTGTTTGCCAACGATGGTCTGGTCAACCGGGTGCTGTCCACCGTGGGCATCCCCACAGTGGATTGGTTCCAGAACGCATGGGCGGCACGCTGGGTCATCGTCATTGCGCTGGTCTGGCGCTGGACCGGCTACAACATGGTCTTTTATCTTGCCGGTTTGCAGAACATCGACTACTCGATCTACGAAGCGGCCCGCATCGACGGCGCTTCCCCGCTCCAGCAGTTTGTTCACCTGACGATCCCCCTGCTGAAGCCCACCATCCTGCTGACTGCCATCATGTCCACCTCCGGCACGCTGCAGCTGTTTGATGAGTCCGTCAACCTGACGGCAGGCGGTCCCGGCAAGGCGACCATGACACTGACCCACTATATTTATAACATCTCGTTTGTCGAGACGCCCAAGTTCAACTATGCGGCGGCGCTGTCGGTGTTTATCCTTGTGGTCGTGGCAGTGCTGTCTGCCATCCAGATGAAAGTAGGTGATAAGCGTGACTAAGGGTAAAAAGATTCTGGCGCACGCTGTGCTGATTTTGGCCAGCTTCCTGTCTGTGTTCCCGCTGTACTATATGCTGTGCGGCGCGACGAACACCAGCATTGATGTTGTGCGCGGCAAGCTGATCCCCGGCACCTATCTGGTAGAAAACTTCAAGTCGCTGGTTGCCAACCAGAATCTCGGGCTGGCAATGGCAAACTCCTTCCGCAACGCCATCCTGATGACACTCATCACGCTGCTGGTCTGCTCCATCGCGGGCTATGGCTTTGAAATTTACCACGATAAGGCGAAGGACGCGCTGATGAGCGTCCTGCTGCTGGCGATGATGCTGCCGTTCGTGGCCATTATGATCCCCCTGTTCAAGATGATGTCCCACTGGGGGCTTGTCAACAGCTGGGCGGCGTTCGTGCTGCCGTCCATCTCGACGCCGTTTATGATCATGCTGTTCCGGCAGGCATCGCGTTCATTCCCCAATGACATTATTGAAGCGGCGCGTCTCGACGGTTTGAGCGAGATCGGCATCTTCTTTCGGATGTTTGTCCCCATCATGCGCTCTACCTACGGTGCGGCGATGACTGTCACGTTTATGAACGCATGGAACAGCTACCTCTGGCCGAAGATCGTATTCCAAAGCAACGCATCCATCACAATGCCGATGCTGGTCGCAAACCTCAAGAGCGGCTACAGTGTGGACTACGGTATGCTGATGCTGGGCGTTCTGATCTGCACACTGCCCACCGCGATCATCTTCCTCTGCCTGCAGAAGAGCTTTGCCAACGGCATCACGGGTGCAGTCAAGTGATGGACGAACGAACCTACTGCCTGACGCCGGAGCAGTGGCGTCACGCCAAAGCCTGCCTGACGCTGGCAAAGCGCTGGGGGCTGATCGGCGACGACAGCCCCAAGGCGCTGGAACGCCGCCGGGCAGCCAAAAACGCACAGGCGGAAAGAGCGGAACAGGACGGCAAGCCCGTGTACGGCACGCGGCGCTTCTCTGCCCCTGCCTACCTGCAATATGAGCTGACCCGATTCAAGCTGGATTTCGCGGAGCCGTGCGAAAAGATCCGTGCGCTGGGTATCTGCCCGGATTTCACCGATGCACAGACCCGCGCCTGGTATGACGCGAATCCGGATCTGTTCACGCGGTACGCCGGCGACAGCTTCCCCTATGAGGAAGTAAAGCAAATCATCGAAAAGCGGATGCGGGAGGAGGTGTACGACAGCCTTGTGCAAGACCTATTACGTGGACCCGCAGACAGGCCGTGACACCAACGACGGCCTGACGCCGGAAAGACCGCTGGCCACACTGTTTGCCGTCAACCGGCTGGCCCTGGCCCCCGGTGACACGGTGCTGCTGAAATGCGGCAGCGTGTTTGAAAAGCAGTTCCTGCACCTGCGCTGCTGCGGCAAAAAAGACAGCCCCATCACGATTGCCGCCTATGGCGAGGGGCCCGCGCCGCGCATTGACGCCGACGGGCAGGGGCTTTGGTATCAGGACTATGGCTGCGCACTGGACGCACCCACCCATGTGTACCGCGGGTATGTATCCTCCGCCGTGCTGCTGTATGATGCAGCCTATGTCACAGTGCGTGATCTGGAACTGACGAACCGCGCCGACGCTGTCATCGGCGAGCAATATTCCCAGCCGGATAAGCTGGAGCGCACCGGCGTGGCTGTGGTTGCGAAGGACAGGGGCACGCGCTGCGGCATCACACTGCAAAACCTGCTGATCCATGATGTACACGGCAACGTGTACGACAAGCACATGAACAACGGCGGCATTTACATGACCGCCTTGCAGCCCGCAGATGAGACCGCTACCGGCGCGGCACGCTTTGCCGATGTGCTGGTCGAGGGCTGCTATGTGGCCCGCGTCAGCCGCTGGGGAATTGCGGTGGGGTATACCTACGCCCACGCGCAGTTCCGGGGTGCCGAGCTGGCAGAAAAAGCCTTTCTGCAGTACGGTCACGAGAATGTCGTTCTCCGTGATAACTACGTGAAAGCGGCGGGCGGCGACGGCCTGACGGTCATGTACGCCCTGCGCCCGCTGGTCGAGCATAACACGGCAGACTCCGTCGCCTGCGAGATGAACGACCGTGTTTATCGGGAGCCGGGCAATCGCATGGGCAAGGTGGCCGCCGCCATCTGGCCGTGGAAGTGCAAGGATGCGCTGCTGCGCTGCAACGAAGCCGTTGACACGCGGCTCAATCAGGACGGCATGGCCTACGATGCCGACTCCGGCGACGGCACGGTGTACGAGCACAACTACAGCCGCATGAACGAGGGCGGCTGCGTGATGTTCTGTTTGGAGGAGGCCATCCACAACACCTTCCGCGGCAACGTCAGCTACGACGACCTCGGCGGCACGATCAGCCCTTCCCAGAACCCGGACGCCCTGCTGGAGCACAACACGTTCTATCTGCGTGACGGCGTGCCCTTCGTGCGCGCCCGCATGGATGGAGGCAGCTACACCGAGAAGGAGGATACGATCCTCCCGCTGCCCTAAGGCAACACCGCCCCGGATGTCGGATCTTTCCGCATCCGGGGCGGATTTTTGTACGCATTTTGCCCGTTCGGGCGGGGTTTGCGCAAATGTCGAATGTATGGTAAAATACAGGTAAAATCAGCTTTTTGGGGGTCATCTTATGGGCATTGTAGTCATCGGTGCGGTTTTTGTGGACATCAAGGGGTATCCGCTGTCCACCTATATCCCGGGCGGGCGCAACGCGGGCCGGGTCGAGCAGGTACACGGCGGCGTCTGCCGCAACGTGGCGGAGGACATTGCCAATGTTGAGCTGCGCCCCACCTTCGTCAGTCTGGTGGACGACACCGGCTCCGGTCAGGACGTCATTGACAAGCTGGCCCGGCACAAGGTCAACACCCGCTACATCCAGCGCATGCCGGACGGCATGGGCACCTGGCTGGCCGTGTTCAACAACGACGGCGATGTCTGCGCCGCCATCTCGAAGCGGCCCGACACGACGCCGCTGACCGCATTATTAAAGGAAAAGGGCGACGAGATCTTTTCCGACTGCGACGGCATCGCCATCGAGTTTGATCTGGAGAAGGAGACCGTCAAGCAGATTTTGCACTTCGCCAAAAAGTACCGCAAAAAGGTCTACGCCGCGGTCTCCAACATGAGCATTGCCATGGAGCGCCGCAGCCTCCTGCAGGAGATCGACTGCTTTGTCTGCAACCAGCAGGAGGCCGGGCTGATGTTCTCCGACGATTACGGCCACCTGACGCCGGACGAGATGCGCGCCACGCTGGCCGCCAATGTGCGCAGCGCCAACATTCCCTGCATGGTCGTGACGATGGGCGAGCAGGGCGCCGTCTACGCCCGCGCCGACGGTGAGAGCGGCATGGTGCCCGCCAAGAAGGTTGATGTCATCGACACCACCGGCGCGGGGGATGCTTTCTTCGCCGGGACGGTCATCGGCCTGACCTACGGCAAGACGCTGGCCGAGGCCTGCGAGATCGGCAGCCGCCTGGCCGCATCGGTCATCTGCATCTCGGAGAATGTCTGCCCGCGGTTCCGCCCGCAGGAGTTCGGGCTGGATGTGCCGGTCACAGACTGATTTTTTGGTTTTTTGGCACGTATTTCCCTTATTTTGCCATTTTTCCGATTTCGCACATTTTGCCTTTTTAGCAGTTTTCTATCCGCACATTTTCGGCAAGCATGGCCGTTTCAGTGCATTTCAGTATCGGAATTTTGCGCACAGTTTTTCGAAAATTTAAAATATTTAGTTACTGTATAACCAAACATGAAAACAGACAACCTCATCCCCGCAGCCCCGCTTGACCGGCGGGAGCTTGCACCAGGCGTGCAGCTCTGCTTCACCCGGCTGGACGCGCCGCTCTGCCCGCCCCCGCTGGACTGGCCGCGGCTGCTCGTCTTTGACTTCTGCCGCAGCGGACGACGCGCCATCCCGGACGGCGCACAATATGCTATCGTGACGGAGGGTCATGCCGCCGTCAGCTTTGCTGTGCCCGGTGCGGACTTCTACCTGCCCGGCAGCCAGTACGAGGCGCTGCAGCTTTTCATTGACCCCGACGCCGTGCAGGCAGACAGCTTTTTGACGCTGATGGGGCTGGAAATAGGCGGCATCGCGGATTATTTCTGCCGCGGCGGCGTCCACTGCTGCCCGATGAGCGACGCCATCACAGCCATTGTGGACGAGGTCTGGGACGACGCCGCCTACGCCGCCCCCGGCGAGCTGCGCTATGCCGCCGTGCGGCTGCTGTATGAGCTGCTGCGCCTGCCCGACGAGGCCGACACGGCCCGCTGCCCCGCGCGGCAGGTCGAATGCGTGCGCGAGGCCGAGACGCTGGTCCTGCAGGACCTCTCGGTCCGCCGCCCGGCCCGGGAGCTGGCCGACCATTTTGGTTTGAGCGAGAGCGGCTTCAAGCTGTACTGCCAGAACGTGCTGGGCGAGGGGTATCTCGCCTACTTCCGCCGCCGCCGGCTCGAAAGAGCCGCCGAGCTGCTGCGCACGACCCCCCAGCGGGTGCAGGACATCGCCGCCCGGGTCGGCTATGAGAGCCAGGGCCGCTTTGCCCAGGCGTTCTACGACCAGTTCCGCCTGACCCCGCTGGAATACCGGCGCTTGTCGAAGTAGCCCCCTTGGCCACCTTCCTCGCAGAGGGAGGCAAGAAAGCCACGACCCGAAAGGAGCGGAAAATTGAACAACATCACGCGCTCGATTTTCCGTGCCATTCATGAGGGGCGGTGGTTGAGCATTGAATACAAAAACCAACAGACCCAGCAGACCAAATACTGGGTCGCTATCCGCGGGCTGAACCCCAGGACCCGCACCCTGAACGTTGACGGGCTGCATCTGGGCAAATTAAGCGTGCAGGCGCTCGACCATATCAGCATTGACCGCATCCAGACCGCCGAGGTCGTGGACGGCTCGTGGTGCCCCGTCAACCAGACGCTCATCGACGACATCCGCGACAACCCCGGGCGGTACGCGGCGCTGTTTGACAACGCCGCCAACCTGCGGGTGCTGGACTATCTGGCCGCCTGCAACCGGCTGGACGCCACGCCCTACCAGTCCAACTACAGCCTGATCCATCAAATTGACGCCGACTGCTTTGCCGATTATAAGGAGGACACGCTGGAGCTGACCGACGACCAGTTCCGTGAGCTGGTGGGCCGGTTCCAGCGCCGGGTCGAGGACCGCCGCCGGAACGCCGCCCGCCCCAGCCTGCCCACGCTGGGGCTGAACCTTATCAGTATTGACACCCGGCAGGGGCTGTACGTGCTGGCCTACCGCCCGCTGCGGCTCGACGTGAAAAAGCGCGCCCTGCGGGCCGAGCCGGAGCCGGTCATCTGCCGGGAGTTCACCGTCAACGGCAGCAAGCTGAGCATCCATCAATTTCTGGATGCTGACGACTATACGCTGCTGGACGAGTTCACGAAGCACGCCGAGACCATCAAGGACCGCATCACCCGCAGCAACCCGCGGGTGCGGGTCGATGACCTGCCCTACCTCGTCGCCATCAGCCGCGACTGCCCCGTGGACTTGGAGCATGAGTACCGCGGCATCCTTACTATGTTCGAGGACCCCTCCGGCGAGACGGCCACCGCCCCGCTGCGGGCCTTCTTCGGCGAGATGACCGCCAAGCCGCGCCGCCGCAAGTCCTACCCGCTGGCGCTGCTGAACAACAAGGTCAATCTGGACCAGCTGCTGGCCATCAACAACGCCATGCGCTACCCGCTGGCCTACGTGCAGGGCCCGCCGGGCACCGGCAAGACCAACACCATCGTCAACACGCTGACGACGGCGTTTTTCAACGAGCGCACGGTGCTTTTTTCCAGCTACAACAACCATCCCATTGACGGCGTTGTGGAAAAGCTGCAGGCCGTCACCTACCACGGCCAGACCGTGCCGTTCCCGATCCTGCGCCTTGGCAACAACGAGAAAACCGCCGAGGCCCTGCGCACCATCGACCAGCTGTTTGAGCAGTGCAAAAAAATCCCCGTACCGGAGCGGCTGCTGGACAAAAACCACGCGGACCGCACGGCCCGCGCCAAACAGCTGACCGCCCTGCTGGAACGGTATGAGCGCATCCTTGATTTGCGGGAGCGGCGGGAGACCATCCGGCGCCTGCTGGACGCCCGCGGCCAGATGAACTTCCAGTACGAGCTGCAGGCCGGGCAGCTGCCGCAGGTGGACCGTGAGCTGGCCGCCTACGGCAGCATCGACTCTGCCGACGCGCTGGCTCTGCTGGACCGCAACGAGGACGAGCTGCTGCGCTACCTCTACTACACCTCGGCCCGCTGCATCCGCCGGTTGGAGGAGCCGAAATATAACGATTTAATGAGCATCGTCCACAGCCCCGACACCGACAAGGAGCGGGTCACGCAGTTCAACAAGTACCTCTCGGAGCCGGAGAACCTGAAAAAGCTGCTGCGCGTCTTTCCCATTGTGGCCACGACCTGCATCTCCGCCCACCGTCTGGGCGACCCGGAGCCGAGCTTTGACATGGTCATCATGGACGAGGCCAGCCAGTGCAGCACAGCCATGTCTCTTGTGCCCATCCTGCGCGGGGCGTCGCTGATGCTTGTGGGCGACCCGCAGCAGCTCTCGCCTGTCATTCTGCTGGACCCCGCCGACAACCGCACGCTGCGCCGCCGCTACGGTGTCACGCAGGAGTACGATTACATCGAAAACTCGATCTACAAATGCTTTCTGGCCTGCGACGCCGTCAGCGACGAGACGCTGTTGAGCTACCACTACCGGTGCAGCCCCAAGATCATCGAGTTCAACAATCGCAAATACTACAACCACAAGCTGCACATTGCCAGCCGCGAGACCGACCCCACGCCGCTCGTCTATGTGGACGTGCCCAACGACACCACCGACGAGAAAAACACCGCCCCGCAGGAGGTGCGCCGCATCGAGGCATACCTGACCGCGCACCCGGACAAGCAGGTGGGCATCATCACGCCGTTTGCGAAGCAGCGCGCCGCCATCGAGGCCATGCTGCGCGCGAAGCACTTTGAGAACGCCGCCTGCGGCACGGTGCACGCCTTTCAGGGCGACGAGAAAGACGTGGTCATCTTCTCCCTGGCACTGACCGACCAGACCCGCCCGCGCACCTACGACTGGCTGAAAACGAACAAGGAGCTCATCAACGTGGCGACCTCCCGCGCGCGGGAGCAGCTGGTCATCCTCTCGAACCAGGCCGCGCTGGACCGCCTGCACGCCGACAGCACCGACGACGATATTTACGAGCTGGTGCAGTACGTGCGCAAAAACGGCCAGTCCGAGGTGACCGAGAAGCCCGCCGCCAGCCGTGCGCTGGGCATCAAGCCCTACAGCACCAAGACCGAGGATGCCTTTTTGGAAAATCTGAACCACGCGCTGGACAACGCCTTCCTCGACGGCAGCCGCTGCACGGTCCGCAAGGAGGTGCCCATCGCCCAGGTGTTTGAGGATAACCCCGGCTGCGCCGACCTGTTCTACACCGGGCGGTTCGACTTCGTCGTCTACCAGCGGGAGGGCCGCCGCCTGATGCCGATTTTAGCCATCGAGCTGGATGGCCGCGAGCACCGCGACGACCCCGCCGTCCAACGCCGTGACCGCAAGAAGGACCAGATCTGCCGCGAGCACGGCTTTGAGCTGATCCGCGTCGAGAACAGCTACGCGCGGCGGTATAATTATATCAAGAGTATTTTGATAAATTACTTCCGCAAGGTGTCGTAGCGCCCGCAAGCGGGCTTTGCCCGCTCATCCCGGCGTAAAACCGAAAAGTCCTGCCTCCCTTTCCCGGAGACAGGACTTTTTCCTTTTTACCGCCAGTGAAACGTAACCATGCCGTAAATATAAATAAACAAAATTGCACCCGGCACAAAATACTTAAAAATCGGCTTCATCCAGGGGCGGACCTTCAGGCCCCTGCCGGTGTTGGCTTCGACCACAAAATTGTCCCAGCCCCAGCCAAAGCGGTTGCAGCAGAACAGCGCCAGCACCAGCGATCCCAGCGGCAGCACATTGTTGCTGACGATGAAGTCCCAGAAGTCCAGCCACGCGCTGCCCGGCGCAAACGGCTGGAAGTGCAGCACGCTGTAGCCCAGCGCCGTCGTCAGCGCCAGCAGAAAAATGCCGACGCCGCAGACCACGCAGCCCTTCGGGCGGCTCCACCCGGTCAGCTCACGCACCATGGCAAGGATATTCTCGCAGACGCCCAGCACGGTGGACAGCGCCGCAAACACCATGAACAGGAAGAACAGCGCGCCCCACCAGCGGCCCCCGGCCATATTGCCGAACACCCCCGCCATCGTGTCAAACAGCAGACTGGGGCCTGCCGTGACCTCCAGCCCGTAGGTGAAGCACGCCGGGAAGATGATGATGCCCGCCAGCACGGCCACGAACGTGTCGAGGAAAATGACCCGCAGCGACTCGCCCATGAGCGCGTGATCCTTGCCGATGTAGCTGCCGAAGATCGCCATGCCGCCCATGCCGACGGACAGCGAGAAAAACGCCTGGTTCATGGCCGCCACGATGACCCCGCCGTCAATGGCCGAGAAATCCGGCACAAGGTAGAACCGCAGCCCCTCCGCCGCACCGGCAAACGTCAGGCTGTGCACGGCCAACACCAGCATCAGCACCAGCAGCGCGCTCATCATGTATTTGGTCACGCGCTCCAGCCCGCCCTGCAAATTAAAGCTCAGCAACACAAACGCCGCTATAACGACCACAAGCAGGTAGGTCACGTTCAGCCCGGGGTCTGCGATCATCTGCGCAAAGCCGAAATCCGCGTTCTGCCCGGTCAGGAACTTGACAAAATAGTACAAGATCCAGCCCGTGACCACCGTGTAGAACGCCATGATGGCAATGTTGCCGATGAGGCTGACGACGCCGAATACGCCCCACTTATGGCCGGGCTTTTCCAGGCGCTGGTACATGGTAACGGGGCTGGCCTGGGCGGCGCGGCCCACGGCAAACTCCATGATCATGACGGGCAGGCCCAGCACCAGCAGGCAGAGGATGTAGAGCAGCATAAAGCTGCCGCCGCCATTCTGGCCGCACATCCAGGGGAATTTCCAGACGTTGCCGCAGCCGATGGCGCACCCCGCCGACAGCATGATAAAGCCCAGGCGGCTGCTCAGGCGTTCGCGTTCGTTCATAAATCAGTTTTCCCTTTCGGTAGTGATTTCCGCGCAGACAATTTCCGTGCGGCCCTGGGTGCGGAACTTGTAGCCCCAGGTGCCCGTGCCACCGCTGACGATGGCATCGCAATGGTCTGCAATGTTCTTTTTGCCGTAGTTGCGCTCATTTTTGGCAACCATGCCCACCGCACCCGCAGGCCAGACCTGCCCGCCGTGGGTGTGGCCGCTCAAAATCAGGTCCGCCCCCGCCGCGGCGGCGTTCTTAAAGTCCCGCGGCTCATGGTCGAGCCAGACCGTGTAGTGGTCGTCGGGGCCGTCGGGCATAAGCTGCGCCGCCGTGAAGCGGCTGCCGTTCGTGTACAGATAATCCTTGCGGCCCACGACGCGCACACCGCAGGGCAGCAGGACGGACGTATCCTCCAGGATGCGCACGCCCGCGGCGGCGAACCCGCGCTCCAGATCCGCGCGGCCAAAGCTCGGCTCCCGCCAGTGGTGGAACAGGTCGTGGTTGCCGAGGACGTAATACTTGCCCAGCGGCGCGTCCAGCTCGCCAAACAGCTTGCAGAAGGCGTCCAGCTCCTCCGGCTCGGTGAACTCGTCGAAAATATCGCCGGTCAGCACAAGCAGGTCGGGGTGGCAGGCCTCGATTTTTGCTTTCAGCTCCGGGATACGGGTGTGATCCATCGCCGCACAGGCGCGCGGGTGGACATCACTGACCTGCACGATGGTCAGCCTGCCGTTCGGCAGATTTTTCCGCGTTGTAAGGCTGTATTTTGTCGTACAGAGACGCAGCGCACGCCGCCGCCCCCACCACATGATAAGGCCCGTCAACAGCCACGGCGTTATGCCGTCCAGCCAGACAATACGCCAAACAGTCAGCGGTGTGCCGCCGATGCGCCGCAGCGCCAGCCCGATGGCGGTACCGATGCAGTAGAATGTCACAAGATGTCCGGCAAACACGATGCCCAACCCGAGCGGGTCGCGGCTGATATACGCCAGCACGCCCATCAGCACAAGCGGCAGTCCGTAATACAGCACCGGCCACCGGGCCACCAGCTGTAAGGGCGGCAGCTGCAAAAAGTTCAGGTACAGCAAAGCATCCAGCGCCACCTGCCCGAGGCGCGGAAGAACGAATTGGAAGAAAGGATGATACATGGTTGACGCCTTTGTTCGGTAAGAGTGCCTTTCCCCCCTTGGGGGAAGGTGTCTGCGGCCCTGCCCGCAGACGGATGAAGGGCGGAGATACCGTGATTACCCATACAGGGGATAGTCTGGCAAAGTTCGCCCCTCATCAGTCCGCTTCGCGGCCAGCTTCCCCCTCAGGGGAAGCCTTTTAACAAAAACAGCCCCGCACCTCGCGGCACGGGGGCTGAAATTTAATTTTTACTGTTCCTTCGCCTTGATGGCCGCGTCAATCGCGCGGGCAGCCTCTTTACCGGCACCCATGGCCAGAATGACGGTGGCAGCACCGGTGACAGCGTCGCCGCCGGCGTAGACCATCGGGCGGCTCGTCAGGCCGTCGGGACCGTTGGTAATCAGGCAGCCGTGCTTGTCGGCGTCCAGACCCGGCGTGGTGGAGCGGATCAGCGGGTTAGGGCTGGTGCCCAATGCCATGATCATCGTATCAACGTTCAGAACGAACTCGCTGCCCTCCTTGACGATGGGGCGGCGGCGTCCGGACGCATCCGGCTCACCCAGTTCCATCTCAACGCAGGTCATACCCTTGACCCAGCCGTTCTCGTCGCCCAGCACTTCCGTCGGGTTCGTCAGCGTCTTAAAGACGATGCCCTCTTCCTCGGCGTGCTCGACCTCCTCCTTACGGGCAGGCAGCTCGGCCATGCCGCGGCGGTAGACGATGTAGACATTCTCGGCACCCAGACGTTTGGCGCAGCGGGCAGCGTCCATGGCGACATTGCCGCCGCCGACAACGGCCACGGACTTGCTCTTCATGATGGGCGTGCGGGAATCCTCCTTGTACGCCTTCATCAAATTGACGCGGGTCAGGTACTCGTTGGCGGAGTAGACGCCGTTCAGGCTCTCGCCGGGGATGCCCATAAAGCGGGGCAGACCGGCACCGGACGCGACATAGACGGCCTCAAAGCCGTAGTCGTTCATCAGCTCGTCGATGGTCAGGACTTTACCGATGACCATGTTCGTCTCGATGTCAACACCCAGCTCCTTCAGGCCCTCGACCTCGTGCTGGACGATGTCCTTGGGCAGACGGAACTCGGGGATGCCGTACATCAACACGCCGCCCGCAACGTGCAGGGCTTCGTAGACGGTGACCTTGTAGCCCAGCTTGGCCAGATCGCCCGCGACGGTCAGGCCGGACGGGCCTGCGCCGATGACAGCGACCTTGTGGCCATTGGGCGCGGGGGCGGTGGGCTTGGTATGTACGTTGTTGCGGTACCAGTCGGCAACAAAGCGCTCGAGACGGCCAATGCCGACGGCCTCGCCCTTGATGCCGCGGACACACTTGCCCTCGCACTGGTGCTCCTGCGGGCAGACACGGCCGCAGACGGCGGGCAGTGCGCTGGACTGGGCAATCACGTTGTAGGCGGCCTCAAAGTCGCCCTCGGCGACATGCTTGATGAAGCCGGGAATATCAATTTCAACGGGGCAGCCGCTGCGGCAGGGGTGGTTCTTGCACTGCAGGCAGCGCTTGGCCTCGTTCACGGCCATCTCCTCGGTGTAGCCAAGGGCGACTTCCTTAAAGTTTTTGTTGCGGACGTTCGGCTCCTGGCTGGGCATGGGGCACTTTTTCGGGTCCATGTTCGGCATAATTACTGCACCTCCTGCTTCAGCAAATTGCACTCGGCCTCGCGGGCGTGGGCCTCAAAGGGCTTGTACATCGTGCCGCGGTGCATAGCCTCGTCAAAATCGACCTCAAAGCCGTCAAAGTCGGGACCGTCCACGCAGGCAAACTTGGTCTGCCCGCCCACGGTCAGGCGGCAGCCGCCGCACATACCGGTGCCGTCCACCATAATGGGGTTCATCGACACAACAGTCTTGACGCCATGAGGCTTCGTCGTCTTGACGACAAATTTCATCATGATCAGGGGTCCGATGGTAATGACCTCGTCAAAGTTGGCGCCCTCGACGATCTTCTTCTCCAGCGGCGCGGTGACAACGCCCTTCTCGCCGTAGGAGCCGTCATCGGTCATGATGATAAACTCATCACAGCAGGCGCGGAACTCGTCCTCCAGAATGACCAGATCCTTGTTGCGGAAGCCGACAATTCCGGTGACCTTGGTGCCCTGCTCGTGCAGTGCCTGGGCAATAGGCAGCGCAATGGCGCAGCCCACGCCGCCGCCGACGACGCAGACGTTTTTCAGACCCTCGATCTCGGTGGCCTTGCCCAAGGGTCCCACAAAGTCATGCACGGCCTCGCCCTCTTTGAGGGAGTTGAGCTGCATAGTACCTGCGCCGACAACCTGGAAAATGATAGAAACGGTGCCGGCTTCGCGGTCAAATCCGGCGATGGTCAGGGGGATGCGCTCGGAATCTTCCTTGGCGCGGACAATGATAAACTGCCCGGCCTTGGCCTTCTTGGCAATGAGCGGCGCATGGATGCAAAGTTCGGTTACGGTGGGGTTTAATTCTCTCCGTTTTACGATGGTAAACATAGTGCTCCTCACTTTCGCTCAAAACGCGGTCTTTTTGAAGAAACGGATACAGACTGGCGATCCGAACGCATAGCTCTCTTGTTTTGTCAGGCGGCCATCCTCGCCGATGGCAAACACCGTGATATTGTCGCTGTCCTGGTTTTCGGCCAGCAGGTAGCGGCCCGTGCGGTCCAGCGCAAAGTTGCGGGGCGTTTTGCCGCCGCTGGGCTGGCACTCGATCCAGACAAGGCTGCCGTCCTCCAGAATGTGGTAGGCCGTGATGCTGTCATGGCCGCGATTGGAGGCATACAGGAATTTACCATCCGCCGTGATGTGCAAATCGGAGCAGATGTTCTCCTCCGTAAAGCCGTAGGGCAACGTGGAGGTCTCCTCACACAGGGTCATTTTGCCTGCGCTGTAGCGGTAGTGCATGACGCGGGAGCCGATTTCGTTGATGAGGTAGAAATCCTTGCCGTTCGGGGCGAACTCGCCGTAGCGCGGACCGCAGCCGCGTTCTACCGTGATGGTTGCATCCTCGTCCACGCAGACCGATGCGCCGTCATACCGATAGGCCACGACCTTGTCCATGCCCAGATCGGGCACGAACATCAGCGGGCAGTCGGGCGCAAAAAGGCTGCTGTGGGCATGGGGGCCTTTCTGGCGAATGGGATGTACGCTGCTGCCCTCATGCTGAAAAATCGTCTTATCCGCCTGCAAATCACCCTGCGCATCGCGGGGGAAGATCGTGACCGCGCCGCTGGCGAAGTTTGCCACCGACACAAATGCGCCGTTGGGGGCAATCTCCACATGGCAGGGATCTGTACCGGCGGTGTTGAAGTCTGCCTCGATCTGCATCGTGCCGTCAGGCTCGTAGCCAATCTGAGTCAGACCGCCGCCGAACGCACCGCCGTACTCCTTCATTTCGTTGACTGCGTAAATTTTGCGCTGTTCCTCGTCGATTGCCACAAACGACGGGTTGCGCACGGGCAGCGTCGTCAGCGTCTCGATCTTGCCGTCTTCAAAGCTGCAAATCGAAACACCCTTGCCCTTTCCCTGGAAAACCTCACCCGTGCCGAACAGAATCGGCTCGGTGTAGGTGCCAAGGCAGAAAAACTGTTTCATAGCTGCCACCCTTTTACTTCTTTTCCACACGCTCAACGGCCTTGACAGCCTCGATGATGAAGGCGTCGCGCTTCTTCATGTCGTCCTCGATGCTGCGGGTCGACCAGTCGTAGAAGCCCTTGCCGGTCTTGGCACCCAGGTCGCCCTTCTCCACCAATTCCTTGATATAGGGGTTGGCGGTCTTGTCGGCGCAGATGCTGGGCAGCACGGTCTCCTGCACGGAGAGTCCCAGGTTCAGGCCAATGGCGTCCAGATGCTTCAGCGGGCCCCAGACCGGGAAACGCATTGCCATGCCGCAGCTGATGGCGGTGTCCACATCCTCGGCGCTGGCAAGGCCGGAGGCAACGATATCGATAGACTCACGGATGATGGCCTGGAATACACGGTTTGCCAGCTGGCCGGGCAGGTCGCGCTTGACGAGCACAGGGGCTTTCTTCCACTTGCGCAGCTCGTCGCGGACTGCCACAGCAACGGCCTCGTCAGTCTTGTCTCCCATGACGACCTCCACCAGCGGCACCAGGTGGGCAGGCAGCCAGAAGTGAGTGGTGACGGTGCGCTCCGGGTGGACGCACTTGGCGCTGATATCGGTGATGCGCAGACCGCTCGTGTTGGAGCAGATGGGCACCTCCACGGGCAGCACGGCATCCAGCTGAGCAAACAGGTTCTGCTTGGCCTCGACATTCTCAATGATGGCCTCAATGACCAGGCGGGCGTTCTCCGCCGTCTTGATACTATCGTCGCTGGTGGAGAGCAACTCAATAGCCTTCTCGGCCTCCTCGTGGGTATTCAATTCGTTCTCCTCGCGCAGGCGGATGCACTCAATGGCCTTCTTGCGGCCATTCTCGGCGCGTTCGGCGCTGGTATCCACCAGCACAGTCTTGTTGCCGGCCAGGGCGCTCATAGCACCGATGCCGCTGCCCATCATGCCGCTGCCAACGACCATTACGATATCTCTCATTGTAACTTTCTCCTCTCGTTGTGTTCAATCTTCGGGGAACAGCAGCACGACGCGGCCTTTTGTTTTGCCGTCGCGCAGCAGTCCCAATGCTTCATTGATCTGTTCAAATGGGACTGTCTTGTAGACGTAGGGAACGATCTTACGCTGGTTCACCAACTCCACGACCTCGGCCATATCCTGTCGGGTCATGCCGCGCATCCCCAGAATCTCCTTTTCAAATTTCATAACTTCCTGATAGTTGACCTTGAAATCCTCGCTGATATAGCCACAGACCAGCACTTTGCCGCCGGGCCGCACCATGTAGACGCCCTCATTGATGGACCATTCCAGGCCGATGTTGTCCAGTACCACATCCACACCGCGCCCGTTCGTCAGTTCGGTCACGCGGGTGCGCAGATCCTCGCAGGAAGTATCTATGACTGCGTCCGCGCCCATCTGTTTTGCCACTTCCAGCTTGTCTGCCTTGCGGCTGGTGGCGTAAACCGTTGCGCCCATCAGCTTGGCGATCTGGATAGCGTTCATGCCCAAACCGCCGACGCCCAGAATCAGCAGCGTCTGGCCGATGCCCAGTTTTGCCTGGTTTTTCAGACCGTTGTACATACAGCCCACTGCATCCGGGATGCCGGTAATCTCCTCAAACGGGATTGTGGGGTCCACTGTAAAGGCGTTTTTCGCGGGGATGACGCAGTATTCCTCGTGGGAGCCGTCCCGCTCAAAGCCGATACGGACCAGGCTGCGGCACAGGTTTGTGCGCCCGGTGCGGCAGAACTCGCACTCGCCGCAGACGATATCAATGGCAGCGGAGATATGCTCGCCGATGCGGGCGGGGTCTACCCCCTTCCCCACGGCCGCAATGACGCCTGCCATTTCATGGCCGGGGGTGTAGGGCAGGTGTACCGTGCCGATCTTACCGTCCTGAATGTGGATATCCGACACGCACAGACCGCTGGCACGCACTTTGACAAGCACCTCGCCGGGGCCGGGCACAGGGATAGGCTTTTCCTCAATTTGCAGGGGTTCGTGATAACCGCGCAGCACCGCCGCGCGCATGGTTTCTTTCATTGCGGAACCTCCTTCACGCATTCTAAAGAAACAGCCCCGGCACCGGAATGGTTTCCTGGCCGGGGCCGTTCTTGTCAACAGCTGTTACGGATTGATAACGACCTTGATGGAGCCGTCCTTCTTGTGCTCAAAAATGTCAACTGCCTTCTCGTAGTCTTCCAGCGGGAAGGTGTGGGTGACGAGCTTGTCGCCCTGGATCGCGCCGGTGGAGAAGAAGTGCAGCACCTGCTCAGAGACGTTGGGGTTCGCCTTGGAGCCGACAATCGTCAGCTCGTTGAAGTTGACGGTGTTGGCGGGAATCATAACGTCACTTGCATGGTAGGTGGCAATCAGTGCGACCTTGCCGGTCTTGCGGGCCATCTTGCAGGCCTTCATCGGGGAGTCGGCAGCGCCGGAGCACTCCATGACTTCATCCGCACCGATGCCGTTGGTCAGCTCCAGAACACGCTGGACGGGATCCTCTTTCTCGAAGTCGATGCAGACATCCGCGCCCAGTTCGCGGGCCTTTTCCAGCTTGGCGCCGCGGCCAACGACGATAACGCGGGCAGCGCCCAGTGCCTTGCACTCCTGCATGGCGCACAGACCAATGGGGCCGGGGCCGATGACAACGCAGGTGCCTCCGGGGGTGACGCCTGCCATCTCAACGCCGTGGAACGCAACACCGGCGCAGTCGGTCATAGCGGCAACATCGTAGCTGACGTTATCGGGAATGATGTGCAGTGCGCTGGTCTTGTAGACGTTGTACTCTGCGTTGGCGCCCTGCCAGTAGAAGCCGTAGTGGCGGTGGCCCATATCCAGCCCACCGTCGTGGCCGTCCTTGCCGTAGTTCAGGCAGACAGTGTAGTGGCCCTTCTTGCAGTTGTCGCACTTGCCGCAGCCAACGTGGGCCTCACCGGCAACGCGGTCGCCGACCTTGAAGTCGTTGACGCCCTCGCCCAGGGCAACGATCTGACCGGCCCACTCGTGGCCCATGATGAAGGGGTAGTACGGCGGCCAGTTTGTCCAGGCGTAGTCGCCGTGGATCATCTTGGGGTCAGAGCCGCAGATGGCAACGCTCTTGATGCGGCACAGCACCTCGCCGGGGCCGGGCTTCGGCACGGGGACGGTGGCAAGCTGCAGCTTGTCATAGGCGACCAGAGTCATAGCTTTCATAGTCTCAGGGATGCTGAAGTTTTCCATTGTTTAACACTCCTTTATATAATAGGCAGAGAAATGATTGGTTTACGCTGCTTTGCGCAGGGATTTCTGGTTATCCAGCACGACAGCCACAATGATGATGAGACCCTTGACAACGTACTGCAGGTCAGGGCTGACGCCAATGTAGATCAGGCCGTAGCTGATGATCTGGAAGATGATAACACCGATGACAACGCCGGGCAGGGTACCGGTGCCGCCCTTCATGGAGACACCACCCACAACGCAGGCCGCGATGGCGTCCATGGCGTAGTCAGCACCCATGGTGGAGTTGGCAGAACCGGTACGGCCTGCTTCCAACACGCCGCCGAAAGCGTAGAGCAGACCGGCGATGATGTAGACGATGATGATGGTGCGCTTGACGTTGACACCGCAGACCTTGGCAGCCTCGCGATTGCCGCCGATGGCGAACATATTCTTACCCAGCGTAGTGCGGTTCCAGATGACCCACATGACCGCCACAACGGCGATAGCGTAGAACATCAGGTAGCTCAGGCTGATATTGCCAATGCGGATGGTGCCCTGGCAGAACTTGGAGTAGGTCTTGGTAAAGCCGGACAGAGGGTTGGAGTTGCAGACCGTGTTGAAGTACTGCAGACACAGGCCGTAGCTGATGAGCTGCACACCCAGGGATGCAACGAAGGGTGCAACGCCCCAGTGGGCAACGATGAAGCCATGGGCCGCGCAGATGATGCCCAGTAGCACCATGACCAGCAGCAGAGGCACGATCAGCGGCAGTGCGGGAACCTGGTCAGCGCTGAAAACGCGCTGGGAGTAATCGACTGCCTGTAAAAGCGAAGCAGCCACAACGGCGGCCAGGCCGACTTCACGACCAAGAGCCAGGTCCGTGCCGCCCAGCACAATGATACCGGCAATGCCGCAGGCGTAGATGATCTTGGTTGCGGACTGGGTCAGGATGGTGGTAAAGTTAGAAACGCGGACAAAGGAAGGCTCGATTGCAATAATGACCAGCAGCAGTGCGCCAATGATAAAATACAGCGAATAGTCGTAGAGCCAATCCACAATTTTTTTGGATTTCAGCATTGAAGTTTCCCCCTAAAATCAGACGAACTTGGTGGCATCCACCATGATATTTTCCTGGGTAGCGTGTTCACGGTCATGAACCAGATCATACTCTCCGGTCAGATGGCCGCTGCTCAATACCAGTACGCGGTCACAGATGCCCAGCAGCTCCGGCATTTCGGAGGAGCAGATGATAACGCCCTTGTTCTGCTTGGCAAGGTTAAAGATGAGCTGATAAATTTCGTACTTGGCACCGACGTCGATACCACGGGTCGGGTCATCCAGCAGGAAGATATCCGGGTTCAGCAGCAGCCAGCGGCCCAGAATGACCTTCTGCTGGTTGCCGCCGGACAAGTGGCGGATCTTTGTCTTGGTGCTCGGCGTCTTGGTGTGCATGGCGTCGATCATCTTCTGGGTGTCCTCGGTCATTTTCTTGGTGGACAGCCAGCCGACCTTGTTCGTGTAGTTGCCGATCCCTGCGATTGCCGTATTGAAGTCCAGACCCAAATCAGGGAAAATACCGTTGAAGCGGCGTTCCTCGGTACACAGGGCAAAGCCGTTCTTGATGGCTTCCGCCGTGCTTTTGTTGCGGATCTCCTTGCCTTTCAGCGTCACGGTGCCGCTCTCGCGGGTGCGTGCGCCGAACAGCGTTTCCAGCAGCTCGGTACGGCCCGCGCCCAGCAGGCCCGCAATGCCCAGGACCTCGCCTTCATGCAGGTCAAAGGAAATATCATGGATGTGGTGGCCCAGGTCATTCAAGTCCTTCACGACCAGAATTTCTTTGCCGATGGTTCCCTGCTTCGGCGGGAAACGGTCGGTCAGTTCACGGCCGACCATCAGACGGATGACTTCATCCACATTCGTTTCTGCGGCGCGCATCGTCTTGATGAGCGCACCGTCGCGCATGACGGTGATATCGTCCGCAATGCGGAAGATCTCCTCCATCTTGTGGGAAATGTAGATGATGCCTTTCCCCTGCCTGCGCAGCCCATCGATGATCCCCATCAGGATATCGACTTCTTTCTCATTCAAAGAGGAAGTCGGCTCGTCCAGCGCGATGATATCGCAGTTGTAGGAGACTGCCTTCGCGATGTCCACCATCTGGCGCTTGGAGACCGTCAGGCTGGAAAGCCGGGCGCGGGGGTCGATCTTGACCTCGCCGCCCAGGGTTGCCAGCACAGCCTCGGTGTCTTTTACCATCTTAGCGGTGTCGATCAGGCCAAACTTTTTGGGAAAGCGCCCCAGCCAGACATTTTCCATCACGCTGCGCTCCGGGACCTGTTCCAATTCCTGGTGGACCATCGAGATGCCGTTAAGCAGTGCCTCGTGCGGAGACTGGAAATTGACCTCCTGCCCACGCAGCTTGATGGTGCCCTCGTCCTTGTGGTAAATGCCGAACAAGCATTTCATCAGAGTAGACTTGCCGGCACCGTTCTCGCCCATCAGTGCATGGACTGTGCCGGGGCGCACATAGAAATCTACCCCTTTGAGCGCCTGCACACCGGCAAATGCTTTGGTAATGCCGCGCATTTCCAACAGGTATTCCTGCGGAGCCGCTGCTCTGGTCTGTTCCTGTTGTGTCGTACTCATTTTTCTGCTCCCTTTTGGGTCTTTTTCTTGCCGTTTTTGCTTTTTTGCCTGATTTTTGGGTACAAAAGTAGCGCAAAGCAGCCCAGCGTGTGCCGCTCCACTTTGCGCTCTATGAAATTTCAGTCAGACGGTTGTGCCGTCAGGATCACATGCAGGCTGCGTAGTCGTCCTGCGCGATCTTCAGGGTCTCCTTAGTGATAGCAACGTCATCAACGCGGACATCCTTGCCGAACTCGCCCCACTTGTAGTCGGTGCCGTCCAGGGCTTCCTTGCCGGCGGTCAGGTTCTTAGCCATGTCGATGATGATCTTAGCCTCGCGATAGGGAGAGGTCAAAACGGTGCCAGCCATGTAGTCATCCTCGATCATTTCCCAAACATCGGGGATACCGTTGATGCCGTACACAATAGGACCGTTGCCGTCGTCAAACGCACCGGCGGTCTTCAGGGACTCAATAGCGCCCATAGCCATGGTATCGTTGTTGCACAGGACAGCTTCGATTTCATCACCGAACTTAACGTTCCAGGCGTCCATGACGTCCTTGCCCTTGTCAGAGCTCCAGTTGCCGTCCTGGATGTCCAGCTGCTCGGTCTTCATAGTGCCGTCAGCAGACCAGCCCTCAAACAACTCGTTGATGGCCGCGGTACGGTAGATAGCGTTCTGCTGTGCAACGTTGCCCTGCAGCAGCACGTACTGCAGCACGCCGTCGCCGTTCTTATCCAGCTTGGAGGAATCAGCGGTCCAAGCGTCGTAGACCATCTGGGCCTGCACAGCACCGGGGTCAGACCAGTCCAGGCCAACGTAGTAAGCCTGCTCGTAGTCGTCCAGGATGCCGCCGACCAGGTCGGGTGCGCGGTCCGCGTAGATGACGGGGATATCATACTGGCGACAGAGATTGTTGATCGTCTCGCCTGCACCGGAGTCAACGGGGTTGACGACGATCAGATCATAGCCGCCCTTGGCCAGCGTGGTGGTGATGGCGTCGGTCTGGGTGGACTGGTCACTCTTGCCGTCGAAGGAATCAACAACGACGTTGTTCTCTGCGCCATAGTTCTCAAGACCTTTACGGATGTAGGTGGTAAAGGTGTTGGAGTTCTCATACATAAAGAAAGCGATCTTCAGCTGCTTGCCCTCGGAGGCAGTGCTCTCGGCGGTGCTCTCCGCAGTGGAGGTGCTCTCGGTTGCCGTAGAGGCAGCAGTTGAAGCAGAGGAACCGCAGGCGGCCAGGCTCAGGACCATACCGCCGGCCAGTGCAAGGCTAATCAATTTTTTCATGGTGTTTTTTCCTTTCTTTTAGTCAATTTTCTCCGTTTTTCTCCAGCTTTTTCTTCTGTACGTACTTTTCTACACGTTCGATGATCAGGGTCATGTGGCGGTTCATGAAGAAAGCGGCCTCTTCGGGTTTGTGGTTGATCACACACTGTAATACCATGCCATGATAGAAGGTGCTGTCAATGTCAGCCCCCTGTGCGTCCAGGAAGTCCTGCATGACCGGTAGGATCATCCGGGAGACAATCTCCATCATCTTGATGTACAGTACATTGTGGGATGTTTTGGCGATCTCGAAGTGGAAGTCTGTGTTGCGGCTGGCAAAGGTGCGCATATTCTTTCTGCCCTCTGTGCACTGTTCAAACAGTTCCCGCAGCAGGACAATATCTTCCTCCGTTGCATTCTCTGCTGCCAGACGTGCGGCCTCGACCTCGATGCCTTTGCGGAACTGCATGATCTCCAGCAAGTCCATACTGGAGGTAAGCGTTGCCGGGACAAAGAAATTCAGATAGACTGAACTGTCCACCGCCCGCATATAGGTACCGCCGCCCTGCCGGGTCTCGGTAAATCCCAATACGTTCAGCTTGTTCAGCGCCGCACGCAGTGTATTGCGGCTGACCTGCAAGTCGTTGCAAAGAACCATCTCTGACGGGAGCCGGTCACCCGGCTTGTAGTTACCGTCCATGATCATTTGCATAAGCGCATCGTAAGTTTGTTCTACAAGTGCTGCTGCCATATTTTAGACCTCCAAGGGTTTTCTTCTTATTGTAGTGCAGCCTCCCTTCTACGTCAAACGATATATTTGTAGTACAGCTTTTTGTCTGCCGGAGTTGTTCTACAAGTTTACTATACCAATCTGCTTTATTTTTGTCAACGGGTTTTTGTGCATTTTCCTTGCATTCTGCGTTTTGCAGCAAAACATTTCAGTGCAATTGTACATTTTGCCTAATCTCCGCCGGGGCGGTTGACTTTACGCCCTAATATAGCTATACTCTTTTCAGAAATAGATTTGTTCTACAAATCAAAGCGCATCAAGTAATTATTACACGGATGTACTACAAATCGCATCAAAAAAGAAAAGGAGTTTTTTCTTATGATCAAACACATTGTATTCTGGAAAATCAATAAAGATGGTACAGATTCTGACCGTCGCGCCACGGTGGAGGCGTTCCGCAAAAAGACCGAGTACCTGCAGACCATCATCCCGCAAATCAAATCCGCCACGGTTGGCTTCAATATCAACGAGGGCGATGTCTTTCATGTCTGCATCGACTCTGTTTTCGATTCCCTGGAGGATCTGAACACCTACATCGATCACCCTGAGCACCAGAAAGTCCGCGCCTTCATGAACGAAGTCTCCTACGACAAGACCGTCTTTGACTACGAGTTCTGATTTCCGCCATTCCCGACTTGCTCCAAGTCTCATCTTCCAAAAAAAGGCAGCGGTCCCGGATTTCTGACGAAATCCGGGGCCGCTGCCTTTTCGCATTATTTTAGGTAAGCGTGCAATTCTTGCGCTGTCTGCTCGGCCTGCCGGGCCACAGCGTCGGCATCAGGCATATCTGCCATCGACTGCATGGGCCGTTCAAGTTCCGCCAGTGCCGCAAACACTGCGCGTTCTGCCGGTTTAAAGCTGCGGGCCAGCTGGCTTGTCAGCCATGCGGCCAGCCGCTCCTGCTGCTCTTCGGGCATTTCGTCCTGCATAGGCCGCAGACAGTCCTTCGCTTGGAACAGCTGGTACAATAGATCCGCGTCCCGCGCCTTCGTCTGGATAAGTGCCCGCAGCACGGCCAGTTCTGCCGTGCGCTGCTCGTCCCCAAAGGGGAACATCAGCTTCTGGGCCTTTTCCTCGCGCCGCTGGCGCTCTTTCTTGCTGACCGTCTCCAGCCAGGGGATACTAAAAGCCATTTACTTTCCCTCCTTGACTGCCTTGATGCGGATGCGCACATAATCCACATACCAGTGTCCATCGTGGTACAGCACCGGGCGCAGTGTCTCCACAGCCTCACGGATGATGGTCTCCTGCAGTTCTTCGGGCACGCCTGCAAACGGCGCTTTATCAAACATGCGTATCCAGTCCGCCAGACCGTCCTCCGTCTGTTGGGGCGTGGGGCGGTCGAACAGCAACGCCGCACGCACCTGCAAGCCATGGCGTTCCAGCATAGGCGCGTACTCCCCCACCGTGGGGAAATAGAAGGTGCGGCGGTAGGTCAGCCCATGGGCCGCAAAGATTTTTTCCAGCGCCGCATGGACAGTCTCGGCACAACCCTTGCCGCCGAACTCACAGACCAACTGCCCGCCGGGCTTGAGCTGAGACGCAATGTTGGCGATCAGCTCGTTCTGTTTTGCCGCATCGATCCAGTGCAGTACCGCGTTGCTGAAGATGACATCTGCCTGCTCCGGCAGTTGGAACGTACAGGCATCCGCCTGTAAAAATGTTGTATCGGGGTAGCGCTCTTTGGCAAGCGCCAGCATCGGCGCGGAAGCATCCACACCGACGACCCGATAGCCGCGTTCGATCAGCTTACCGGTCAGCCCGCCGTTGCCGCAGCCCAAGTCCACCGCCAACGCCCCCGGCGCTGCATCGATCAGATCCAGCACCGCCTCGCCGTATTTCGGCACAAAGGCAAAGTCTTTCTGGTACCCTTTTGCATTCCAGTCAATGTTCATAAGCCGCCTCCTGCAAAATTTGTTGTTGGTTTGTATTATAGCCGCCTTGTTTCTTCTCGTCAATAACCTTTTTGCCGAAGGTATCATGTTCTGTACTGCTACCATGTTCACATCCGACATTGCTGCAGAATATTTCCGCAGCAATGTATCCAGACTTGGCTTTTGGTTGCCGTGCTCTATGCGGCTGAGGTAAGCCGGTTCCCGCTCGATAAGTGCCGCCAGCTGTTCCCGTGTCATTGCCTTTTGGATTCATCGAGTACGAATCCTTCGCCCGATTGCTTCATAGTCAATATTCATAGTAAAAGTCCTCCTGCATAATTTCCCCGCCTTTCGGCAAGGTAAGGACTTTACTTTTCAGTCAACTCACTTGACTTCCTGTGCATAGCAAGATACTATTGCACGCGATAAAATAGTAGCAATATTCCATTATAGTACGCCTCTAAAAAGAAACCAGCCGGAAGTAAATTCCTTCCGGCTGGCATATACATATTCTCTTTTACGCGGTAAATGCAGGGCGGATACTCTGTTGTACCCCGGTCTTTTCTTCTTGTTGCTTTGCCCACGTCACGCGTGTCACTTCTTCAACAAATGCGCGCGCTTTCTTATCGGCAGAATAGTAATGGATTCCAAATTGGTCGCAGATGTCAAACAGAAGTTCGGTGTAGGCAAGCTCATCCGCCGACGGCATCGCAAAATATCCACCTGCCGCATCGGCCAGTTCATCGATTTTATAGCGTTCATCCAGCATCTTTTCCATTACGGTTCCTCCTCTGCAAGAAATTTTTCAAAGAGATTCCATGCGTTTTCATCGGCCAGCATATAGCGCTGCGGGCCGCCGCTGTTCAGCGTCGCCACCTGGCGGGCGTGGAAATCTTTCTCATAGTGTCTGGCAAGTTCCGGTGTCTTGGCTTCAAACAGGACATCGCCACGGCATCCGCTGTCAATCGAAAACTTGATTCCAAAGGCAATCATCACTTCGCCAATGCCGTAGTATTCCCGCTTGGCAGTCAGTGTTGGGTTAGCATAATGAAAACTAAAAAAGACTTGTCTCTTTGCCATATTATATACCCCCCGCAAATTTCAACGATACAATTATCACCCCGATAATAATAATTGGAGCATAGAACATCCAGATGCTTGGAGATTGCAAGCATTTAACTTGCTTTTCAATCCGGCAAGTCTTTTCTTTAGTTCACTATTCGGCAGTCGAACCACTCCACCATTTCGTCTCAAAAATTCGCTTAGGCAGTATTCATACTCGTCCGATGTTATGTAGCTGCCTTCATAGAGTCGGCCCAGAACGCCTAATGTTCCCATGATTGATACGCCCTCTTTTGTGGCAGCTTTCCGAAGTGCCATATCTCCAGGCAAAAGTACAATATTCCGCTGCTTTGCTATGGCCAGCGCAATTCTGTCCTGAATAGACAATTTGGGATATATATTTTCCCAGGAGTCTGCCAGTGAGAATTCTTCAATTGTGATATCTACTCCTACAAGTCCCGCTTCAAGCAAGTCTTCACGGAATCCCGAAGGTGATAACAGCTCAGAATCTATCGACTCTGCATGTGATTTGAGTATAATAATTCTTTTGAAACCTCTTGTTCGCTGTGGCTATTATCATCTGCTAGGATATAGCCTTAGCTTACTGAGAGGTTCTTTCTATTTCAATTCGCAATTTTTACAGATTACAGGAATGTTCACTTTAAAAGCTCCGCTAAGTAGTGTTCATCTTTCGTGTGGGAACCATTGTGGTGCCTATAAGCTTTTATAGCATTAACCAACTTTTCGCAATCCGGTCCAAAGTACTCTTCATAGAATGCTGTACTATTATCGTATCTTCTTCTTCCACATCGAATATTCGCTTTTGCAAAAGTCTTCGGCTTTGTTTTGGATTTCACTTTCTCGTACTCTGCTGCTAAATTTTCAGATATAATGAGCAGCATTTCCAACTCGGGCTTTGTACAATACTTTTCAACCAGCGTTATTTTATCTTTGTATGCAGATGGTATCTCCAGTTTCTCATTTTGGCCATCGCCAATACGCAGTACATGTACCTCATCTGGATACAAGTTCAATGCTGCCTTAACTGCTGCAGAGGACTTTATTTGACGCGCATGATACGGGACCAATCCCAGCAAATCGTCTGATGAAAATTTCAGCTTTTGATTTTCCAGCAGGATGTTGATGATTTTGAGCTCGTTAGGTCCCTCGCACATGATCAACAGCTTCATTTCATCAACTTCCTTTTCAGATTCATGAGTTCATCATAGTTTACTGCCGTTTGGAAAGCGTTATTATAAAAACGCTTGCTTTTAAGCAAACCGGATCTCACCTCAAAAGACTCATACATGTTCTTAATAGCGATCTTATCGCTTGACTGGCACACCCAGATATTATCCTGTCGGTTGAACAAATCCAAAACTTCACAATAATGTGTCGAAAATAGCAGTGTTGCCCCGTGCCTGTTCACTTTTTTATCCATATACAGACTCAACATATTTTCGACAAGTGTCTTATGAAAATGCGCCTCTGCCTCATCGATAAGCAAGTCGAAACCCTGTTGGAGAGAAGCTACAACCAATGTGTAAAGGATAATGCCTTTTGTCGTTCCGCTGGACAACATATATAGGAGTTCTTTGTCCGATAGAAACTTTTCCTGATTGCAGATAGTGACACGATAGTTATGCTCGTCAAGCATCTGAATACTTTGAATATTACTATCGAAAATACAGATAATCGCAGAAAGCATTTCATCTGGTATATGATACGTTTTGAGCAATCGGAATGCCATTTGGTATGTGTCTGCTCCCATACCGTCGCTACCGAAGAAAATCGCTGATACCTGTTTTTTCTTTAAGACAAAAAAAGTGCTTGCCGTATCTTCCGGTAACTCTCCCAGATCTTTTTGCTCAACAAAATCCTCTGTATACAATGAACTCAGTTTAGTTTTATAATACTTTTTCTTGTAAATATGCTGATTAGAAAATGTTGCCCGATTTGCCAAAGTCGGATCAGCTTTCAATTCTGTCGTGTATTTGTAAATATATCCCTCATGAAAAAAGATGATTTCCAGCTTGATACCCTCATAGGAATAGTGCTTATTCTCTAAGCTAAACTTGCCAAGAATATCATAGCAACAGTCCAGCAGTTCCAGAGCAGTTGTTTTACCGGAAGCATTTTTTCCGACAAACGCTCCAATGCTATACACATACAAGCCTTCAGTAATTTTCTGAAGCTCATACTCCTTGTCTTCAGTCGTCTTCTTCGACTTAGCGACCAAATCAATAACCGTATCATCCTGGCAATTCTTAAAGTGACTCGCCTTGACACGCAGTAGCTTCATCTGAAACACCTCCAAGCTTAGTATACCTCATCGTTCAATTTTAATCAAGATTTTTGTTTAAGCTTTAGTATCTTCTTGCTTTACGGCGATATTGTTATGTTTTCTTCGAATGCTTTCTTTTTCTCTAAGTTTTCTACTTCTGCCAGCTTCGGGCCGAAATACTCAACAATATTCATCTTTTTCTCAATACCTTTGTTCCCTTTGATGACTTATCTAAGTTAGCTACTGTAATTCGTTCACTCATAGCCTTCCGCCTTTAATAATAAACACTACATAGATTTAGAATATCCTGCAACAGATCATACTCCAGCTTCGCCTTATCATTCATCTGATAATCTATTCTTCGATTTCTGTCGGACGATCCCTTACTAGCAGAATACTCCGAAAAACAGTATTTACATCTTTCCCATACGCTGACTCAATCTGCGTGGCACTGCCTTCATGCTTTAGTAAGATCAAATTAGCTTCTTTGTACGATGTGATGACTTCAGGAGAGTACGTTGATACAATAAATTGAATATTCGGGAAAACTGACGTCAAATCCTTCAAAATTCGCTTTCGTCACCCTGGATGCAAGTGCAATTCCACTTCATCGATTACTATAATACCCGGCGTTTCAAGGATTGCATCTCCAAGTTGCGGATTTAAAACCGCCATTCTGTGCGCAATATCTGCCACCATGCTTAGAACTGAGCGATAGCCATCACTCATCTCGTACATGGGATGAAATTCGTGTTCACCAGAACGACTCGTGTATTCGACAACAATCGTCCTATAGCGCTGGCGATATTCAACCTTTACCCTCTGTGTTTCATCATGATCAATCAAATCCGCAAAGCACCGTTCCAATGCTTGCTGAACCGCAGTCATCTGCGGGATAGGCCCTTCTTGGCTAACGAGAAGTGTGGTCTCACTGAACCATTCCAGAAGCTGTTTGTCTGTTGCTTGCTCAGCAATGCAATCTCGATAGCCTTCAAAACGAGACCTCAGCTTTTGTTTACCCTTTTTCTTTGCTTGCTTTTGTGCCCATAATCGACCAGTACCATAATAAGCAATAAGCGGAAGTACATCTTCCGAATATTCATTTGATGCGCTTTTTTGCAGGGAAGATGCAATATTTCGCAAATCGGATGCTCCACCATAAGTCGTATTAGACTTATGACCACTCAAAGAGCGCGACCACTTACAGGTAACCCCATTAACGACGCCCTCACAGGAAACTTCGACCGGATAGACCGCCACCTGTTGATATACTTTTTTAACTTCATGTGCTACATGCCGAACATCATCCGTTTTGATGCTACGTGGAGAAGCGTAGTCAATTCCAAGAAAGAAGGCGCTAGCAGCAGTTAATGTACCCATGAGCAGAGAACTTTTGCCGCTTCCGTTATTGCCAATCACAATATTCATTTTAGAATTCAGCGGAATATCTACACTCTCAAAGTTCCGGAAGTTTTTCAAGGTCAACTGGTCAATATGCATAAGCCATTTCCTTCCCAGCGATAACATAAATGCAAGTTTTTGAGTATTATTTTAGTGTAGCATATATCCCCCTACGTTTCAATCGTAACAGGAAATGATTTGTCAAAAAGCACATCATAGCACATTTCTGATATCCGTGATATCGCAGCTTCTGCAATGTAGTACAGATTCACATCTTCATCATTGATTGCAATTCTGCCCCACACTGAATACTTATTTCACCTTCACTTAGCGAAGCGAAGCAACTGCATATTTCATTTAAAACAAAATCATCCAATCCGTTCAATAATAAACATTTTATGGAACCACTGCCCCATTTGCTCACCACAATTTTTTTATTTTCCCCTTCCCATTCACACACTACGACGCTATCCATTGTAATTGAGGGGAGATATACTTCCTCTCACGACAACTGAATAGCGTCCTCTGCCGTACCGCTTTTGGGGAAGCAGCGTCAGAATCCGGGATATCCCGGGGAGCGTGCCAAGAAAGCGTGACAACATGTTGCAAGGCCGGCCAAAAAAGCTGCCTTGCAGGGCACAGCGCCGGGAAGGGTTGCCTGTCTGGAATTTGCAGGGGGAGAAAAACGCAAAACCAATATAGCA
>OGEO01000466.1_pt1 | contig 38808 bp, 39 predicted proteins | sample 1570661 | NCBI WGS metagenome assembly OGEO01 (sample SAMEA2582142, study PRJEB24529) | metagenome | biome: Human gut stool | place: China | collected 2011
GAGCCAGGATCAAACTCTTTATAAATGATATTTATCACTTAAAAGTGTTAAATCTTGTTCGCTCAGCACGCAATCGCTTGCGTCCTGTGTGAATTACTTTTGGAATTGTTTTTCGTGTTTTTCCAAACACTTAAAAGGTTCCTTACAAGTTTTTCGATATTGTTCAATTTTCAAGGTCCTGTGCGCCTCAGCCTTGCGGCTGACGACCTGTTTATTTTACCACTGAAGTGGTTTTTTGTCAAGCCTTATTTTTTAGAAGCTTTTGAACTTTCTGAACTTGGACATCCAAGAAGTTTCTCAGAACAAACTGGAACTTTTCAGCGTCTATTGGTTCTTTTCAAGGGCTTCCTGCCGAGGCTTCGGAAGTCATTCTTTTGCCTCAGCGCTTGGCGCTCAAGTATGATACCACACCCCCGCCTTCTTGTCAACACTTTTTGACAGATTTTTTCCAATTTCTTTGCAGAGTAAAGATTCTCCCTGTTTTTCACCCGTTTCAGGGCGTGCCTTTTTCTTGACAAGGCTACAGGCAGAACGTATTATGGAGTCATCCCCCAGCATCCTGTATAAGGTAGCTATACTTATTACATAAAGGAGAAGCGCCATGTCCTGTGTCAACATCCGCGGCTGCTGCATCGGCGAGGGCCGCCCCAAAGTTATTATTCCTATTGTAGAGCCCACGGAAACCGCCGTTCTGGAAAAGGCCGCCGAATTTTCCACATTGCGCGCCGATTGTGTGGAATGGCGCATCGATTGCTTTGAAGGTGCAAAAAACCTTCCGGCTATCGTGCACTGCGCCGCGAAGCTCCGTGTTGCCTTGAAGGATCAGCTGCTTCTTTTCACCTTCCGCACAAAGGCTGAGGGCGGCAAAGTCGCTCTGGCCCACGAAGAGTATCTTCATTTTATCCGCACCGTTCTTGCCACCGACTGCGCCGATCTGATCGACATTGAATTTTTCACTGCAGGCGCAGAGCTTCCCGCGCTGATCGAAGAAGCCCGCACCGCCGGGGCTGCAGTGGTGTGTTCCAGCCACGACTTCCATAAAACGCCGCCGCGCGCCGAACTGGTGAGCCGCATGGTTGCCATGCAGCAGGCCGGGGCTGATCTGCCCAAACTGGCTGTGATGCCCCAGAGCCGTGCCGATGTGCTGGAGCTTCTGGCTGCCACCGCTGAAATGGCCGACCGGCATCCGGAGACTCCCATCATCACCATGAGCATGGGAGCTCTGGGCGCTGTGAGCCGCCTTTCCGGCGAAGCCCTCGGCTCCGCCATGACCTTTGCCAATCCCGGGCAGGCCAGCGCACCGGGGCAGATATCGTTGGAGGTCGTAAACGAAGTATTGGATGCACTGCATTCATAAATCCAGAAAGGAGCTTTTATGAAAAAGAAGTATTCTGCTCTCCCAGAACTTCTTTTGCGAAGTATTTTTTACACGCTTATCAATTATGTGCTTCTCAGCATGGTGCTGTCTTTTCGGCTTCATTGGAGCTCCATTCTGTTTTCTGCTGCCATGCTGTGGTTTGCTTTGGATTATTCAAAGGCCATCCAGCAGTTGACCGGCAAACGGCTTCTCGCAGACCTTTTGTGGCTTGGCTGCATTCTCATCAGCACATTTATTGCATTCTTTGTCGGGTACATTCAAGGCTCGTTCTCATCATTTTAACGAAAAAGACCGGAGCTGTAGGTCGCACTTACAGTTCCGGTCTTTCTTCTTATGTCACAAAGAGATGATTATGCCAGCTTGGCTTCCAGACGGGCGCGGATGGCCTTGATAAAGCCCTCGCTGTCCACAGCGGTGGGGGTGATGCCCTCAGCCAGACCGCACAGGTCTTTCGTCATGATGCCGTCGTTCAGGGTCTGCAGGCTGGCGGCTTCCAGTGCCTCGCCAAACTTCACCAGCTCCGGCAGGCCGTCCAGTTCACCGCGCTTCTTGAACGCGCCAGACCACGCAAAGATGGTAGCCATGGGGTTGGTGGAGGTCTTTTCGCCCTTCAGATACTTATAGTAATGGCGGGTGACGGTGCCGTGGGCGGCCTCGAACTCGTATTTGCCGTCCGGGCTGACCAGCACGCTGGTCATCATAGCCAGAGAGCCAAAGGCAGTGGAGACCATATCGCTCATCACGTCACCGTCGTAGTTCTTGCAGGCCCAGACAAAGCCGCCCTCGCTGCGAATGACGCGGGCAACGATATCGTCAATGAGGCTGTAGAAGTAGGTGATGCCTGCGGCCTCGAACTTTGCCTTATACTCGGCGTCGTACACCTCCTGGAAGATATCCTTGAAGGTGTGGTCGTACTTCTTGGAGATGGTATCCTTTGCGCCGAACCACAGATCCTGCTTCACATCCAGTGCGTAGTTGAAGCAGCTGCGGGCAAAGCTGCGGATGGAATCATCCTTGTTGTACTGGCCCTGCAGAACGCCAGCGCCCTCAAAGTCAAACACGGTGGCGCGCTGCTCAGAGCCATCGGCACCGGTGAACACCAGTTCAGCCTTGCCTGCACCCGGGATGCGGAACTCGGTGCACTTGTACACATCGCCGTAGGCGTGGCGGGCAATGGTGATGGGCTTTTTCCAGTTCTTGACCACCGGCTTGATGCTGTCGATCATGATGGGTGCGCGGAACACGGTGCCGTCCAGCACCGCGCGGATGGTGCCGTTGGGGCTTTTCCACATCTCATGCAGCTTATACTCGTCCATGCGCTGGGCATTGGGAGTGATGGTGGCGCACTTGACCGAAACGCCGTACTTCTTGTTGGCAAGGGCGGCATCCATGGTCACCTTGTCGGCGGTAGCGTCGCGGTTGGGCAGGCCCAGATCGTAATATTCGGTCTTGAGGTCCACAAACGGAAGGATCAGTTCGTCCTTGATCATCTTCCACAGAATGCGGGTCATTTCGTCGCCGTCCATCTCGACGAGGGGCGTGGTCATTTTGATCTTTTCCATAGCAGGGTTCCCTTTCCTCTCTTTGGATCGTTTCTCCAGCCGCGCTGCACTGCCAGATGCCGCGCGGGCAGTTCGGCAGAATGTTTATTTGCGGTAAGCGGCTGCCAGCTTTTCAATGGCCGGCAGGCTGCGCTTGACCTTTTCGGTATCGATGCAGTAGGCAAGGCGCACATAGCCCTTGACACCGAAGCTGTCGCTGGGCACCAGCAGCAGATCAAACTCCCGGGCCTTCATGCAGAAAGCGTTGGCATCCTCTTCCAGAGCCTTGGGGAAGATGTAGAAGGTACCGCCGGGGCGCTCCACCTCAAAGCCCAGCGCGGTGAGCTTATCGTACAGCAGGTTCATGTTGGTCTCATACACACTCAGATCACTGGTCACATCCTGACAGCGGCTTACGGCCCGCTGAATGATGCTGGGCGGGCAGTTGTGGCCGGTGAAGCGGGAGATTTGGACCATCATGTCCACCAACACATCCTCGCCCTCACAGCCCGGACGCACCGCCACATAGCCAAGGCGCTCGCCGGGCAGGCTCAGGCTCTTGGAATAGGAGAAGCAGGTGAGAGTGTGGGGGTAGAACGCCGCCGGGTAGGGCACCTTTTTGCCGTCGAATGCGATATCCCGGTAGGGCTCATCGCTGACGAGGAAGATATTGTGGCCGAACGCCTTGCTCTTCTCGGTCAGGATCTCTGCCATACGGGTGAGCGTCCCGGCAGAGTAGACCACGCCGGTGGGGTTGTTGGGGGTGTTGATGAGCACACAGGTGGTCTTTTCGCCGATCATCTGCTCGAATGCGTCCAGATTGGGCTGGAAGGTCGGTGCCTGCGGCGGCACCACCTTGAGGACTGCCCCGGTGCCCGCCACATAGGGGCCGTACTCCGGGAAGTAGGGCGCAAAGGTGAGCACCTCGTCGCCGGGCTGCGTGACCGCACGGATGGCATGGGCAATGGCACCCGCCGCACCGGTGGTGGGGAAGATGTGCTTCTGCTCATAGGGCAGGCCAAAGGTCTTTGTCAGGTGCGCTGCCACATCGGTGCGGAAGCCCGGGTCACCCTGACTGGGGCAGTAGCCGTGCAGGTTTACCGGATCTTCGTTGGTCAGCAGATCCTGCATAGCGGCAGTGAACTCCTGCGGGCAGGGCACGCTGGGGTTGCCCAGCGAGTAATCGAACACGTTCTCATATCCGATCTCTGCGGCACGCTGTTTGCCGTACATGAAGGTCTCGCGGATGACGCTCTTATTGCCGAGCATCGCGCGGTAGGTCTCATTCAGCATAATACTTCCCCCTGAGAGTTTATTTGTGGGCAGCCGTATAGCTCTGCTCCACCTTGATAATGCAGCTGTAGGCTGTATCCTGTTCCTTGATGAACTGTTCCAGCTGGGTCAGCAGCTCTACCTTATCCCCTGCATAGCCTGCCGGCAGCACCAGATCGAACAGCACGTTGGTGTGGGTCCTGCCCGGCACGATGCGCAGATCGTGCAGCGAAAGCGCCGGGTCCATCTGACGCAGCTTTTCGGTCAGACGGGCACGCAGTACCCCCACTGCGGCGTCCGAGGTAACGATGGGATCGTAGTGGATGGTCACCATGAGGTTGTCGTTTTTAAAGAAGTCCCGCTCGATGTTGTCGATCAGGTCGTGTGCCTCCAGCGGGTCCTGCTCAGCGGGCAGCTCCACATGCAGGGAGGCGAACTGGTGTCCCGGGCCATAGTCGTGCACCATCAGGTCATGCATTCCCAGCACGCCGGGATAGGAGAGCACCTTCTGCTCGATGTGGTCCACCAGATCCTCGCTGGGGCTTTCGCCCAGCAGCGGGCTGAGCGTATCCATCACAAGGCCCCAGCCGGAAATCAGGATGAACGCCGCCACGCCTACGCCCATCAGGCCATCCAGCACATCCCAGCCGGTCACGCGGCACAGCACTGCGGCAATGAGCACCGCGCTGGTGCTCAGCACATCGTTGCGGCTGTCCGCAGCAGTGGCAATGAGGGTCTCGGAGCCGATGATACGCCCAATGGTGCGGTTGAAGCCGCTCATCCACAGCTTGACGAGGATGGATGCGATCAGCACGGCCACCGTGAGCCAGCTGAACATCACCGGGGTGGGGTGCAGCACCTTGACCACAGATTCCTTCAGCAGTGAAAAGCCGATGCCGAGAATGGTCACGCTGACTACCAGCCCCGCCAGATATTCATACCGGGCATGGCCGAAGGGATGCTCTGCGTCCGGGGCCTTGCCGGCCAGCTTGAAGCCCACCAGACTGACCACGTTGGACGAGGCATCCGACAGGTTGTTCAGGGCATCTGCCATGATGGCAATGGAGCCGAACAGAGTGCCTACGGTCAACTTGCCCAGACACAGCAGCAGGTTGCATGCCACGCCCACCCAGCAGGCAAGGTTGCCGTAGGCGGCACGCACCTTAGGGTCCTGCGCATGGTCGGGCTGGCGGATGAAAAGACGGATCAAAAACTGAGTCATAACGGTCCTCCATGGGCAGCGCTGGACACCTGCATACCCTGTTATCGCTTATAGTATAGCATTTCGCTTTATCGTTTTAAAGTATTTTCCGAAAACTTTTGCCCGGTATAGAAAGACCCCGGCAGAGCGGGATGCCCTGCCGGGGAGCTTTATGGGAACGGTAAACCGGGATTCTCGGATGAATTACTTCTCAGAAGGTTTGCTCAGGTCCACGCTGCGGATGATCTTGCGCACCGGCAGGATGCTCTTGGCATTCATGGACAGCTCGTCCACGCCCATGCGCAGGAAGGTCTCGGTGAGGGCGGTGTCGGCACCCAGCTCACCGCAGATGCCCACCCAGATGCCGTGGCGGTGGCCCGCCTCAATGGTCATCTTGATGGCGCGCAGCACAGCGGGATGGTGCGGGTTGAAGAACGGCTCCAGCTTTGCATTCTGGCGGTCCAGCGCACAGGTGTACTGGGTCAGGTCGTTGGTGCCGATGGAGAAGAAGTCGCACTCGGCAGCCAGCTCGTCCGCGATCAGCACAGCGGCGGGGGTCTCGATCATGGTGCCTACCTCGATGTTCTGGCCCATCTTCACGCCCTCGGCGGTCAGTTCTGCGCGGCACTCTTCCAGAACAGCCTTGGCATCCTGCAGCTCCCGCAGGCTGGTGATCATGGGGAACATGATGCTCATGTTGCCGTAGGCAGAAGCACGCAGCAGAGCGCGCAGCTGGGTCTTGAAGAAGTCCCTGCGGGTCAGGCAGATGCGGATGGCGCGGTAGCCCAGAGCGGGGTTCTCCTCGTGATCCAGCTTCATGTAATCGACGGTCTTATCGGCACCGATGTCACAGGTACGGACGACCACCTTGCGGGGAGCCAGACTCTCCACCACCTGCTTGTAGGCCTCGAACTGGTAGTCCTCGGTGGGGAAGTCCTTGCAGTTCAGGTAGACGAACTCAGTGCGGAACAGGCCCACACCGCCAGCATCGTTCTGCTGCACAGCACCCACATCGCTCATGCCGCCGATGTTGGCAAAGACATTGATGGTCTTGCCGTCCAGCGTGGTGTTGGGCTTGCCCTTCAGCTCCTGCAGCAGGGCCTGCTTCTTCTGATCTTCCTGCTGGCGCTTCTTCAGGCTCTTGAGCAGGTCGGGGGTGGGTTCAACGTAAACGCAGGCGTTATAGCCATCGATGACCGCCATCTTGCCGTCCCAGTCGTCCTGAATATCCTTGCACTGGATCAGGGCAGGGATGTTCATGCTGCGGGCCAGAATGGCGGTGTGGCTGTTGGAGCTGCCCTCACGGGTGATAAAGCCCAGCAGCAGGCTCTTATCCATGCGGACGGTCTCAGACGGGGCCAGATCCTCCGCGACCAGAATGCTGGGCTCGGTGCCCTGCAGGCTGGCGTTGTCCACCCCCTGCAGGATGTCCAGAATGGCCTGTGCGATATCGATGACATCTGCACTGCGGGCCTGCAGATACGGGTCATCCATGGCGGCGAACACCGCAGCCTGATTGTTGCCTGCCGTCTTGACGGCGTACTCGGCACACTTTTTCTGGCTGTTGATGATCTCCTTGATGGCATCCACAAAGTCGTCGTCTTCCAGCATCATGGCGTGGATGTTGAACACCTCGGCGATGTCCTCGCCAGCCTCTGCCAGTGCCTTTTCATACAGCGCAGTCTGCTGCTCAATGGCCTTCTTCTGCGCTTCTTCAAAACGCGCCACTTCCGCTGCGGTATCCGCTACCTCTGCGGCAGAAATGGCAGTATCCTTTTTCTTGTAGATCTTGAGCTTACCGATGGCGATGCCATTCAGGATGCTCTTACCGGTGCCTACCTGCATTACGCACTACTCCTTCTTCATCTGTGCCGGGGCCGCACTGCCCCGACAATCCAAAAAAGCCCCCGCAGCTCACCCGCGAGGGCCTTCCTCATCCTAACTGCGGAATCAGACGTTCTCGGTCAGGAACTTCTGGATGGCTGCTGCAGCAGCTTCCTCGTCGTCGCCCTCGACCTTGACGGTAACGGTATCACCCTGCTTTACACCCATGCCCATCAGAGCCATCAGCTTGCGCATATCGCAGCTCTTGCCGTCCTTTTCCAGAGTAGCGCTGCTGGCAAAGCCCTTGACGGTCTTGACGAGCAGGCCGGCGGGACGAGCGTGGATGCCGCATGCATCCTTAACGGTATACTGGAATTCCTTCATAATCATTTTCTCCTTACTTGATCCCGTGCGGCGCTTCTGCACTTGCACCAGACGCGGCCGAGCCGCGGCACGGTTGATACATCTATTATAAACCCTTGCCGGGAATTTTTCACCATTTCATATTGCTAATTTTTTATGCAAAATTTTGGTACAATTGAACATACAAATGTGACAAAAATGCACGCATTTCACTTTTTCTTCTGCTTGTGCGCAAATTTTAGGCAAATTGCGGCCTGATTTCGCATCAAAGCCAGAAGCCATTCCCGGTCGTTTCCGGCTTTGGCAGGTCGTTCCGGTGCTTATTCCACCGGATATCCCTCGGCATCCAGCGGCAGTTCCGTATAAGGCACAGCCTGCGGCACGGCATCCGGCTCACCGGAGGTCTGCTGGGCGGTCAATTCCTCGTCATGGCGTTCGCCCCAATCGCCGCTGTAGTCCTCGCCGGAGGTCTGCTGTGCCGGTTCGCTGCCGGTCAGCTCTTCGTCGTGGCGCTCACCCCAGTCGCCCTCGTAGTCCTCGCCGGAAGTCTGCTTTGCCTCAGCTTCCGCCATGGCGGCCTGCATGTCTTTCAGGCCCACCACAACGCCGGAGGGCCGTTCCAGCAGGTAAGCTCCCACGGCCTTTTTGCGGTACACCAACAGCACGCCGTAGCGGCTGGTCTCGCCGCTGCTTGCCGCCGGGATCAGCGCCGTCCATTTTTCCACGGTCTTGCCCTTGTAGCGTGCAAGGTCCATGCCGCTCTGCTGCACCACCCCGTTGAAGGCCGAAAAGCTGTCATCCCACTTGCGGGGGATCTTGACCTTGTCTGCCGTGATGGATGCGCCGTCCACATCCAGACCGTAGCCGGTGAACCATGTCTGGATGTCCTGTGCACTCTCAATTTTGTTCACCGCCGCCGAGACCGCAACGGTGCGGTTGCTGATGAACCGGCCCAGCAGAGCACTGCACACCACCAGTGCGCAGCACATGGCACCCAGACCCAGTTTTTTCAGGCTCGTTTTGCTCAACGTGACTACAAACATATCCCCATGCCTCCCCAGCCTGTTTATTGCTCTGAGAACACTGTATGGGAAATCCGCCTTGAATATGACAAAAGTGCCTTTGCCGGAACGCAAAAAAGCTCTCCCTTTCGGGAGAGCTGACATCGCGCAGCGATGGCTGAGAGGGTTCTTAATGCGCCTTCACAAAATCCTCCGGCGAGACTTCGCCGTTCTGGCGGAGCACCTGTTTCAGCACCTGCATCACGCCGTATTCCCGGTGGGACGGTGCCAGAAACGGCACCTGCGCCCGCAGCGGTCCGCTGCCGTTCTCCATCAAAAAGCCGTACTTCGCGGTGGTGAGCATCTCGGCATCGTTGTAGGTGTCACCAAAGGCCATCATGCTGTCGGCCGGAATGCCCAGCAGTGCACCCACCTTTGCCAGTGCTGCACCCTTGTGCACACCGGGGTTCATCACGTCCACCCAGTTTCTGCCTGCCACTGCCACCGAGAATGCACCGCCATTTCCGGTGTGGAACGCGCCGTAGATCCGGTCGAAGGCTTTCTGCGAGTCGTCGTTGGGCAGATAGACGGTAAACTTATCCGCCGCCGCTTCCACCGCAGTCAGGTCATCCACGTATTCCACCCGGGTATAAAAATTCTTGAAAACGGCATCGTATCGTTCATCCTGCTTTTCGGCATAAGCAGCCTGCAGGCCGCACAAAAGGCCCACGTCTCCGGCCTGCTTCGTGCTGCGGGCCAGCTGCCGCCAGCCCTCGGCAGGCATTTCGGACACAAACAGGTCTTTCCCCTTCCAGCGGGCAGCGCCGCCGTTGTCGCCAATGAGGATGATCTCCTCCAGCAGATCCGGGAACATCGTTTCCAGTGTGTACAGAGGCCGCCCGCTGGCGGCGGCAAACAAGATGCCCTGCCCGGCCAGTGCACGGATGGTCTCGGTAAACTTTGGCGGCAACTGGCTGTACTCGTCCAGAAGGGTCGCGTCCATGTCCGATGCGATCAGGCGAATGCGGTCCATTGCAGTTTCCTCACTTATCCGATGTAGCTGATGTTCACGTCCATATCGCCCTTATAGCCGGGCAGGCGTGCCGTGCAGGTGCCCTGCCACAGGGCGCAGTCGATGGGGCTGCTGGCAACACCATAATGTGCGTTCCAGATGGTATATTTTTTCAGTCTGTTCAGATCGACACGCTTGCGGTACCACAGGGTAGAGGCATACACACCGGGTTTGTAGCCCTGTGCCTTGACCTCCTCACAGAAGGCGATGGCGCACTTGGTGCGGTCCTCCATACCCAGACCGTCGGCGCGGCCGGAACCATTGGAAGCGCCGGATGCTTCGGTGTCAAAGAAGATGGGGTAATCCAGCTTGCGTCCGTTCAGTACGTAGGCGCAGGCAAAGGCTTCCTCCTTGGCTTCCTCCTCGGTGGTGGCCTGACTGAAGAAATACACGCCCACCTTCAGGCCCGCATTCTTCACATTGGTGAAATGCTCCTCGAACATGGGGTCCAGCACCAGCGTGCCGGAAGCACCATAGCCGCGGTAGCCGATGCGGACGATCACAAAGCTCACGCCTGCCTTTTTGATCTGGTTCCAGTCGATGTTCTTCTGATACTTGGAAACATCCACACCGAAGGTCTTGCCATTTTCCAGCACACCGTCCGCATTGAAGTAATAGAGTTTATTGTCGATGCACTGGATGCCGGTCACCGGCTTGTTGGTGGTCTGGCTGTAGTAGTAGGTCTTGCCGCCGGAGGTGCGCCAGCCGGAGTAGGCCGGCTCCGGCTGGGACTCGTCTTTGCCCAGCCAGCCGAACAGGAAATTGAGCAGCCAGGTGAAAAAGCCGTTCTCATTGCTCAGGTCGATGCACTGGGCCTCGGCGGCATCCATGGCACCGGCATCCAGCGCGGCACGGATCTCTTCCGGTGTCAGCACCACGCTGTTTTCCGGCGTGTGCTGGTTCGTGCTGTTCTCCTCCGCTTCAGTGGCCTGTACAGGCGGTGCTTCCGGGTCCTGTGCAGCAAGCTCCGGGGTCTCCGTCTGCAGGGTGGGCATTGCCGTTTCCTGCTGTGCAGAAACAGTCTCGGTCACTGCCGCGGTACTTTCTTCCGGCTGTGCAGCCAATGCCAGCGGTGCGCCCATTGAAAAGGTCATTGCCAATGCCAGAACTGCCGCTGCACACCGCGTTTTGCCGCGGGTGCCGCGGGCAGTCAGTTTATTCCAGAACGTTTTTTTCATGCTGTGCTCCAAACCTCATGCATTTTTATCGGGATGCCGCCCTTCGCAAAAAGGGCAGCGTTTCATCTTCTCAATACTCTTTCAGTATACACCCGCGGGCAAGCCCCCGTCAATTGCCGCACACTGCAAAGCGCAGCTCCGAAAAGCTGCCGCCCCGGTATCAGAAAATGCTCCAAAACAGATACGTCTCAGCCCGCAAAAACATTGCACAAAGCCAAAAATTTCAGATATTTCCAGCAAAATCAGCATTTTGTCTTGTTGTCTTGACATGTGTATGGTATTATACTTGACATGCAGTTTTTGCATTGAATCCACCATCTTGAAACAGAAAGGCAGTTTCTCATGTCAAATGTGAAAGATTTCTTAAAACGCAAGGATATCGTCATCACCCCGCAGCGCTATCTCATTGAAGCGCTGGGTGCCATGGCGCAGGGCCTGTTTGCCAGCCTGCTGATCGGCACCATCATCAAGACGCTGGGCCAGCAGACCGGCCTTGACGTGCTGGTAGACCTTGGCGGTTACGCCACCGCCATGAGCGGCCCGGCCATGGCCTGCGCCATTGGCTGGGCACTGCACTGCCCGCCGCTGGTGCTGTTCAGCCTGATCACCGTAGGCTACTCGGCCAATGCTCTGGGCGGCGCAGGCGGCCCGCTGGCCGTGCTCATCATTGCCATCGTGGCTTCCGAACTGGGCAAGGCCGTGAGCAAGGAGACCCGCGTGGACATCCTCGTGACCCCGCTGGTGACCATTTTTTCCGGCGTGGGCCTTTCCATGCTGATCGCCGCACCCATTGGCGCTGCCGCAAGTCAGGTGGGCACCCTGATCATGTGGGCCACCGAACAGGCTCCGCTGGTCATGGGCATTCTGGTATCCGTCATTGTGGGCGTGGCGCTGACCCTGCCCATTTCCTCTGCCGCCATCTGCGCCGCGCTGGGTCTGACCGGCCTTGCCGGCGGTGCCGCCGTGGCAGGCTGCTGCGCCCAGATGATCGGCTTTGCCGTGATGAGCTACAAGGAGAACGGCGTGGGCGGTCTGGTCAGTCAGGGCCTTGGCACCAGCATGCTGCAGATGGGCAACATCGTCAAGAACCCTCGTATCTGGATCGCGCCCACGCTGGCCAGTGCCATCACCGGCCCGCTGGCCACCTGCGTGTTCCACTTTGAGATGAACGGTGCCGCTGTCTCTTCCGGCATGGGCACCTGCGGTCTGGTGGGCCAGATCGGCGTGTACACCGGCTGGGTCAGCGACATTGCCGCCGGTACCAAAGCCGCCATCACCCCGATGGACTGGGCTGCCATGGTGCTGCTGTGCTTTGTTCTGCCCGCCGTGCTGAGTGTGATCTTCTGCGAGATCGAGCGCAAGCTGGGCTGGATCAAAGAGGGCGACCTGAAGCTGAACTGATTTTTAAGCGGAAAATTCTTTTTGCTTTTTGCTTTTTGATAGAGCAAATCCCGGCAGACTGCGGTCTGCCGGGATTTGTCTTTTCACGGTTAAACACGTGACGACGCTCTGCACAGGAAGCGCTCAAACGATTCGTTTCCCGTCCAGCACTGCCTGCGTGAGGGTATCGCCTTCATACACCAGCTTGAGGGAGAAATAAGGCCGTTCCTCATTCAGCAGCCGGAAGAAGATTTTGTCGCCCTCCCAGATGGGCAGTTCAGCCGCCTTATCCTTCGGCACCCATTCCAGCACGCCTTCCCTGCAGGCATCGCCCTGCACCACCTCGCCCGTCCATTCATCAGCGGTGTACAGGTGGATGAACTCGGTCATGTTGCCCCAAATAAAGGTCAGCAGACCCCGGGCGCGGAAGCGCTTCAGCGTCAGGCCGGTCTCCTCCTTCACTTCCCGCAGCAGGCAGTCCTCCGGGCTTTCAAACCGCTCAAACTTTCCGCCCACGCCGATCCATTTGTCGTGGTTGTAGTCGTCCTGCTTTTTGATGCGGTGCAGCATCAGGTAGGCATCGTCCCGTTCCAGATAGCACAGCGTGGTGCTGAAAATGGGAAATTCCGGGTTCATGAAGGCTCCTAGATTCATTGAGTTCTCCTTTTTTGTGTGTAAAACCCTCTCAGGCGCTAACGCGCCAGCTCCCCCGAAGGGGGAGCTTTTTTCTTCTTCCGATTTGCGCAAATAAAGCTCCCCCTTTCGGGGGGAGCTGGCATTGCGCAGCAATGACTGAGAGGGTTCAAGCCTTCCGGCTTGCTCTTCCCTTGCCAGCATTGTTCAGCTTGCGCACAAGGTCGTTCTGATGCTTGCGCTGGCTGGGCGTGGGCTGCGGGTCCTTGGCCTCCTCGGCGCGGCGTCCGCTCTGGGCGGTGTCCGGATCGATGCGTTCCAGCGTCCACTCCTGATTGCCGCCTGCTACAAAGTTCCAGATCTGGGCCTGTGCACCGTTGGCGGTGTTCATGCCCACAAGGTCAATGTATTTATCCGCCAGCACATTGCGGATGCGGGTGCGCCCGCTGCGGGTGGGCTCCAGCGCCCAGCACTGGCTCAGCCCGCTGGTGCGGCTCCACTGGTGCAGCCATGTGCCCTCCACCACACCGCCAAGGGCCAGATCCATCATCTTTCCGGTAAAGCGGTTGCAGATGCGCCAGCGGCCCTCGCCTGCGTCCACGAACTGCCACTGCTGCCACGGATGGCCCGCATAGCTCCACAGCTGGATGGCCGCGCCGTTCTCGGTGTTGAAGTTCTTTACTTCCAGCACCTTCCCATTGGGGGCTTTGATGATATAAAATTCATTTTCCAGAATGACTGCCTGCGATGCCTTTGCCATAGAGCACGACTCCTTTCCAGTTTGGTAGCCCTATTATAACGTATTTACCCTTTGGCAGCAAGGATGCTTTTCCATAATCTTTTTACGTTTTATTGTGCATTCTGACGTGTTTTTCATCGCTGAAACGTTTACGTGCAACAAAAGCGTTTCCTGCCGGTTTCTCTTTGCACTCCGGCCTTTGTTGTGATACAATAAAGGCACATGTTTTAAGGGAGGGAATTGCTATGACCAACGAAACCTTGGAAACCATCAAAAAACGCCGCAGCTGCCGTGCCTATAAGCCAGAGCAGATCACAAACGAAGAACTGGATGCCGTGCTGGAGGCCGGCACCTACGCCGCCAGCGCCATGGGCCGCCAGAGCGCAAAGATCGTGGTCGTGCAGGACGCCGCCGCCCGCGCCCAGCTCACCCGCATGAACGCCGCTGTCATGGGCAGGGACACCGACCCCATGTACGGCGCTCCCACCATTCTGGTGGTGCTGGCCGATGCTCACGCCGCAAATGCCGTACCCGACGGCAGCCTTGTCATGGGCAACCTGATGCTGGCTGCAGCTTCGCTGGGGCTGGGCAGCTGCTGGATCAACCGCGCAAAGGAAGAGTTTGAAACAGAAGAGGGCAAGGCCCTGCTCCGGCAGTGGGGCATCGAGGGCGATTGGGTCGGCATCGGCCACTGCATTCTGGGCTACCCTGCTGCAGACCCCAAGCCCGCAGCACCCCGCAAGCCGGATTATATCGTAAAAGTGTAAGGAGAACTATGAAGCCTGATTACAAGCTGGTCGCCAAGGCCAAATATATCCACGCCACCGCCGACCTTGCCAGTGAACTCTGGCATGAGGTGTACAAGCGCTATTACCCCGCAAAACAGCTGGACACCCTTGTGGAAGAGCTGCAGAGCGCCGATGCCATTGAGGAGGACATCGACAACGATGTGAACTACTTCCTCGTGGTTCTGGGCGGCAAGACCATCGGCTACTTTGCGTGGAAGATGGAGAACACCGCCCTGCATCTGATGCACCTGTACCTCAGGCCCGAATACCGCGGCAAGGCACTGGGCCGGGACATCGTGCTCTCCTGCGAGCGGCTGGCCCGCGGCGAGGGCAAGGGCCGTGTGTGGTGCACCGTGCACGCCAAGGCCCTGCCGGTGCAGCAGTTCTTCAAGGCCCTGCGCTACCGCAATTTAAAGCCCGCCGAGCAGGAAAACGGCACCGTCCCCCGGGACGAAGTGGTATTTGAGCACACGCTGGGCTAAAAAGCCGCAAATGCTATTGAAATTTCTCCCCGTTTGTACTACACTGGTGTAGTGTAATAAAGTGTCTGCCTGTGGGCGGCATCTGCAAAAAAGGAGAACAACATGGCAAAAGATCATCCTACCGGCCAGTCCGGTCTGTATCAGGCATTTTTGCAGCTCAAGACCCCGGAACAGTGCTACCGTTTTTTACAGGATGTGTGCAGCTATTCCGAGCTGAGCGCAATGGAGCAGCGCTACAACATTGCCGAAATGCTGGTGGACAAGCGCATCTATACCGAGATCATGGATAAGACCGGTGCATCCAGCGCCATCATCAGCCGGGTAAGCCGGGTGCTGAGTGCCAACGACAGCGTGTTACGCGCCTTGCTGGAAGCGGAAAAAGCTGCCGACGATCAAAACTGAACTTCCACGCAAACCATGCCGCGTGCCGCCCGTGCGGTATGCGGCTTTTATCATTCAACCGGGAAGGCAGAAGTTCCCACGCCAGCGGGGTACTTCTATCGTTTTTCCTCATGCGGCGCAGATGCGCCGTCTTCATCAGAAATCAGGGAGGTTTGATTTTTATGAGCAAAGTTGTTGTATTTTTTGCCGAGGGCACCGAGGAATGTGAAGCCCTGCTGGTGGTCGATCTGCTGCGCCGCGCCAAGGTGGAGGTGACCGTGGCCAGCGCATCCGGCAGCCGTGAGATCGTGAGCAGCCACAAGGTGCATATCACCGCCGACGCACTGGCCGAAAAGGTGGATTATTCGGATGTGGACATGGTGGTGCTGCCCGGCGGCATCCCCGGCACCCCGAACCTTGCCGCCAACAAGACCGTTACCGACACCTGCGTTTCCTTTGCAAAGAGCGGCAAAAAGGTAGCTGCCATCTGCGCAGCACCCAGCGTGCTGGCATCTCTCGGCCTGCTGGAGGGCAGAAAAGCCACGGCGCACGCCGGTTTCCAAGACAAATTGGCCGGTGCCGAGGTGCTGGATACCGAAGTGGTAGTGGACGGCAATATCACCACCAGCTACGGTCTGGGCGGTGCCATCCCCTTTGCGCTGGAGCTGGTGCGCCAGCTGGCCGGGCAGGCTGAGGCCGACCGCATCCAGAACGCCATCGCCTACCGCCACTGAGGGAGGAAACTGAAATGCGTTTTGTCACCTGCCGCCTGCCGGACGGCGTAGAAGATCCGGCCATTCTTTCGCCGGACGGCACACAGATCTGGCCGCTGAGCTGGCTTGGCCTTTCCTATGAAACCTTGTCCGATGCCATCCCCTTTCTGACCCCGCAGGTGCGGGCAGGCCTGCAGCTTGCCATTGCGGGCATCCCGGCCCTGCCCGTGGATGCCGTGCAGCTGCAAAGCCCTATTCCCTGCCCGGCGCAGGATGTAGTGTGCCTTGGCATCAACTACATGGCCCACTCGGACGAAGCGGAGAAATACTCTGCCGATGCCTTTGCAACCAAACATCAGGATGCCATTTATTTTTCCAAGCGCGTTTCCCGCGCTGTGCCGGACGGCGGCTTTATTGAAGCTCACACCGACCTTGTGCAGAAGCTGGACTACGAATGCGAACTGGCTGTGGTTCTGGGCAAAGATGCCAGGGATGTGCCCGCCGGGCAGACAAAAGACTATGTGTTCGGCTACACCATCCTGAACGACGTTTCCGCCCGCGATGTGCAGACCGCCCACAAGCAGTGGTATTTCGGCAAAAGTCTGGACGGCTTCACGCCCATCGGCCCCTGCATCGTTACCGCAGACGAATTCGACACCTACCCGCCCAAACTCGGCATCCGAAGCTTTGTCAACGGCGAAAAGCGGCAGGACTCCAACACCGGCCTGCAAATTTTTGACATCGACCATGTTATTCACGAGCTTTCGCAGGGCATGACCCTGAAGGCCGGCACCATCATCGCCACCGGCACCCCGGCAGGTGTGGGCATGGGCATGGACCCGCCGCAGTTTTTGAAGCCCGGCGACACGGTGCGCTGCGAGATCGACGGCATTGGCAGCCTGACCAACACCGTGCGGTGAGCACTGGCATTTGTGCCAAATATCCACTGCGTTTTCCGTCTGTTTGCATGAAAATCCGCAGCGACACTGCTCTTTTGCGGGTAGGTGTGGTATACTGGAACACGCGAAATACTGCGGCCGCTGGCCGTCAAAAAGAGGTAAATGAAACATGAAAGAATACGCATTCGGCATCGATCTGGGCGGCACCACCGCCAAGATCGGCCTGTTCAAGACCACCGGCGAGCTGCTGGAAAAGTGGGAAGTTCCCACCGACACCTCCAACGCCGGTGAGCACATTCTGAAAAATCTGGCCGCTGCCGTGCAGGGCAAGATGCAGGAAAAAGGCCTTGCCGCTGAGCAGATAGAGGGCGTGGGCGTGGGCGTGCCCGGCCCTGTGTTGGACAGCCGCATCGTGCCCATCATCTGTGCAAACCTCGGCGGCTGGGGCAAGCACAATGTGGCCGAAGAGCTTGGCGATATGCTGGGCGGCATCAAGGTTCTGGTGGGCAACGATGCCAACGTGGCCGCTCTGGGCGAGATCTGGATGGGTGCGGCCAAGGGCTGCCGCAGCGCGGTCATGGTCACGCTGGGCACCGGCGTGGGCGGTGGTGTCATCGTCAACGGCAAGGTCATTGATGGCACCCACGGTGCCGGCGGCGAGATCGGCCACATCACCGTGGACCGCCACGAGACCGCTGCCTGCGGCTGCGGCAAGCACGGATGTCTGGAGCAGTATTCCAGTGCTACGGGCGTTGTGCGCTGCATGAAGAAGCTGCTGGACGAGAACCCGGATACCCCCTGCACCCTGCGCGGCACCGAGTTTGCCGCCAAGGACGTATTTGATGCCGCCCGCAATGGCGACGCCCTTGCCGCCCGTGAGGTGGACGAGATGACCGACACCCTCGGCATGGCGCTGGCCAATGTTGCCAACACCGTGGACCCGGAAATGTTCATGATCGGCGGCGGCGTGTCCCGCGCCGGTGATGTGCTGTTTGCCCCGCTGCGGGAGCATTTCAAGGTCTATGCCTTCAAATCCTGCCGTGAGACCCCCATCGTGCCCGCCATCCTTGGCAACGATGCCGGTATCTATGGTTCTGTGCGCCTGATCGTGGGTGAATAACACCCTCCTCAGAAGGTAAACTGCTGAACAAAAGTTGAAGCTCTGCCGTTCAAGCAAAAAACCAGCCCCCGATACGTACTGTATCAGGGGCTGGTCTTATTCATTTTTTATATTTGTTCTGTGTTATCAAATGCCCTTATCCACAGCAACATTGACCGTGACATAGTACTTAAGACCGCTCTGCTTGACTGCCAGGTTCAGTTCATCATCGCCAACTGCATCCTCCGAAGGATGCACTTTCAGGTCGCTCGGATCAGTCTCGTCCAGCTTCCACTTTTTCTGATCGGCCAGCAGTTTTTCAATTTCAGCCTTCTCAACTGCCTGACCTTCTTTTGCTGCCTTTTCAACCACCTGAATCTTGCCGGTGGGCAAATTGCTTTCAACGCCCATGCCAGACCGGCAGAAAATTACAGCGACATCAACCTTCTGCGGATCCGGAACAAAGTCTTCGCCCTTGCAGCCCGTCATCATACCGACTGCCGCAACAGCCAGTGCAGTCATGCCTGCACCCTTCAAAAAAGAACGACGAGAAATCTAATCCATAATTTTTTCCTCCTTATGGCTTTTCCCCGCGGCACTGTGAGTCCGTTATTTCGTATCGCATACCGCTGATGGTTCTTACCAAGAAGTTTACCCCCCCCCCGTACGTATTTGTCAATATGCAATCCTTGATTTCTGACTTTTTCACAAAAAAAAGTTTTTCTTTTATTCAAACTGCCTGTACTCCTGCCTCTGCTCAAAAAAGAAATACCGCTGAACCCAGCGGTATTTTGTGCGAACCTGCTCAGCAGGTTCTCTTTTTTACTCAATGCTGTCTTTTCAGAACTGAACTGCAGGAGTTGCTCAGCGTGATGTGTTCTGTGTTCATTTTCCAGTTACAGCGTATCTTCCCCCGGCAGCTGATTCCACAGGCGGTAGTAGACGCCCTGCTTTGCAAGCAGCTGGTCATGGGTGCCGGATTCCACGATGCCCTCTTCGCCCAGCACAAGGATGCGGTCGTAGTCCTTGATAGTGGTCAGGCGGTGGGCGATGGTCAGGGTGGTGCGGCCATGGGCCAGCTTTTCAAGGCTCTGGCCCACCAGGATCTCGCTTTCGTTGTCCAGTGCGCTGGTGGCCTCGTCCAGAATGAGGATGGGCGGGTTCTTCAGGAACACCCGCGCAATGGCGATGCGCTGCTTCTGTCCGCCGGAGAGCTTGACACCGCGCTCACCCACATAGGTATCAAAGCCATCCTTCAGGGCCAGAATGAACTTTTCCGCCCCGGCCAGACGCGCCGCTTCCATGATCTCTTCGCGGGTGGCGCCGGGCTTGCCGTAGGCGATGTTCTGGGCCACCGTGCCGCTGAACAGATACACGTCCTGCTGCACGATGCCGATGTCCTGCCGCAGGCTCTTCAGGGTGACATGGCGGATGTCCTGCCCATCGATCAGGATGCGGCCGCTGGTCACCTCGTAGAAGCGGGGGATGAGGTTGCACAGGGTGGTCTTGCCGCCGCCCGAGGGGCCGACCAGCGCCAGCCGTTCGCCCGGCCGGATATCCAGACTGACGTTGTGCAGCACCTTGTTGTGGTCGTCCGGGTACTCAAAGCTGACGTTTTCAAACCGGATGTCACCGGGGCCGGGCTGCAGCGGTACCGCATCCGGGACATCGCCGATGGTCACAGGGGTGTCCATGATCTCGGCAAAGCGCTCGATGCCGGTCATGCCGCGCTGGAACTGCTCGGCAAACTCCACGATGCGGCGGATGGTGGCAATAAGGGTGGTGACGTACAGCATATAGGCCACCATGTCACCGGCGGTGATCCTGCCGTACACCAGCGAGAGGCCGCCTGCCAGAATGACCACCAGATACATCAGGCCGTCGAACAGGCGGGTGGAGGTGTTGAAGGCACCCATGGCGTAGTAGCCGAGGGTCTTGATCTGCTCAAAATCCCTGTTGCCCTTGGCAAACTTCTCGCGTTCCTCATCCTCGGCGGCAAAGGCCTTCACGACACCCTGCCCCAGCAGGCTGTCCTCGATGGTGGAGTTCAGCTCGCCGATCTGCACGCGCTGCTGGCGGAACCGCGCCCGCAGCCGTCCGTTCAGGTAAACGGACACCACGCCCATCAGCGGCACGCAGGCGAACACCGCCAGCGTCAGCGGCACACTGGCCCGGCACAGGATAATAAAGGACACCACGATCTTGATGGCCGCAATGAAGAATTCCTCCGGGCAGTGGTGGGCGAACTCGGTCACATCGAACAGGTCGTTGGTGATGCGGCCCATGATGGTGCCCACCTTGGTGTTGTTGTAGTAGGTGTGGTCCAGCTTGAGCAGGTGGTCAAAGGCATCGCGGCGCATATCCGTCTCAATATGGACGCCCATGATATGGCCGATGCTGGACATATAGTAGCTGGCTGCACCGTCGATGATGCGCAGCACAAAATAGAGTGTTGCCAGCCGCAGCACGATGCCCGCCGTCAGGGTGATGCCCACGCCCATGGCGGCGTTGGTGATGGTGCTCATGATCTTGGGCAGCACGATATCACACAGGGTGGTCAGTGCTGCACAGAACAGATCCAGAAACAGGGTCTTTTTGTACTTTGCCAGATAGGGCAGAAACCGCCGGATCAGTGCACCGCTGCCTGTGTGGTGCGCCCCGGGGTCGTTGATCTTGGTTTTTGACATGGTTCCTCCTGTTGTAAAACCCTCTCAGGCTCACTTCGTTCGCCAGCTCCCCCGAAAGGGGGAGCCTTTGCATCTTTCGGGAAGCTGTACAAAACCTCCCCCTTTCGGGGGAGGTGGCATTGCGCAGCAATGACGGAGAGGGTTCGTTCTCTTACTTTTTATTGTAATCCCGTTCGCCGTAGATGGCGGTGCCGATGCGCACAAGGGTGGCACCCTCCCGGATGGCGTTTTCAAAGTCGCCGCTCATGCCCATGGAGAGGGTCTCCATGGACACGTTGGAATAGCCGCGCTCTCCGGCCTGCACAAACAGCTTGTACACCTCGGCCAGATAGCGGCGGTTGCGGGCATCGTCGTCGTTCACGGGCGGAATGGCCATCAGGCCTTTCACCCGGATGTGCTCCTGTGCGGCAGCAGCATCCAGCAGCGGCCAGAGCGCTTCCGGTGCCACGCCGGTCTTGCTCTCCTCGCCGCCGATGTTCACCTCCAGCAGCACGTTCTGCACGATGCCGGCCTTGGCTGCTTCCTTCTCGATGGCGTTCAGCAGATGCTCGCTGTCCACGCTTTGGATGAGGCTGGCACGGCCCAGCACTTTTTTAATTTTGTTCGTCTGCAGATGGCCGATAAAGTGGCTGGGCTTGCCGCAGTAAGCACCTGCGTCAAAGTTTGCGCACAGCTCCTGTACATGGTTCTCACCGAACACATCAATGGGCAGGGCTGCGCTTGCAGCCACGGTCTGTGCCGTGCGGGTCTTGCAGGCGGCGCACAGCTGCACCGCTGCCGGGTCGCGGCCTGCTTCACGGGCCGCGGCTGCCATCTTTTCCCGGATCTCTGCCACGGCCTCCTGCATCTGTTCCAGATTCTTTTCTGCCATGATGCTCAGTCCTCCTCGGTATACTTGGCACGTTCGCCGCCGATGAGCTTCGGGCGGGTGCGGGCGCACAGGATGTTCGCTTCACCAATTTTGGAAAGGCTCAGCCGCACCGGCACCGCCACCCGCTTCAGGTGCATCCCGATCAGGGTGCCGCCGATATCAATGCCTGCATGGGCACGGATCTCTTCCACGGCCACCGGCTCCCGGAACTTCTTCCAGCAGGTAGTGGCCCAGCTGCCGCCTGCGTGGGGGCGCGGCACCACGCACACCTCTTCCCAGCCGTATTTTTCGGCGGCTTCGCGCTCGATGATAATAGCGCGGTTCAGATGCTCACAGCACTGCGCGGCCAGCCAGATGCCGTTTTCGGCCAGCACTGGGGCAATGCCCGCGTACACGGCCTGCGCGGCTTCCAGACTGGAATCCTTGCCAATGTGCCCGCCCACGATTTCGCTGGACGAGCAGCCCACCACGAACACATCGCCCTTTTTCAACTTTGCTTCGGCCAGCAGCTCGGTCACTGCCTGCCGGGCCTCGGTCTCGATCTGTTTTTTGAATTCTTCTGTCATAAAAAACACCTCGGTTTTTATAAAAGATCAAAGATTTGCACTGCGCACCTTTTCGCTGCCTGCAAGGCCGAGATACAGCCTGCTCTCCACCGGGCACAGAGCTGTCACACCGCCTGCACCCTTGCTGGAGACCGTCCGCTTCCAGCTGCCGTCTGCCGTATCTACAGCTTCCGCGCAGGGCGCATCGGCAGGCAGGCTGAACAGCTTTTCCTGCAGATTCCGGCCTGCACGCAGGGCAATGCCCCGCAGCAGGGTGCTGTCGGCGTTCTTTTCCAGCCAGCTGCTGCGCGCCCACCGGTAGCCGATGTACAGGGTGCCGTCTGCATCCATAGCAAGCGCACCGGGATACCCCGGCAGGCCGGAAACAAAGCTCTGGCAGTTTTTACCGCCCGCCGTCAGGTCGCGGGCATCGGCGGCAGCGCTCCACACACAGCGGTTCCCAAGGTCAGCCACGAACAGCGTGCTTCCGTCCCGGCTCAGGGCCAGCCCGGAAGCACCGGCCACACCGCCCAGCACCTTCTGCACTGTGCGTGCTGCCGGGTCGTATACATACACGCAGCCCGTGCCGGTGTGGGCCAGCAGTTCGGTGCGCAGAGTGCTCTCCAGCCCGTCCGCGGCACTGGCACTGGCAGCAACAGCAAAGTAGATCCTGCCGTCCGGCGCGGCTTCCACCGCCGAGACTGCCCCCAGCGGTGCACCGTCGATCTGGGTCACTACCTGCTCCACCGCCGTGCCCCAGCTGTCGTGGGCGGCGCGGCACAGGCTGCCGCCGCCGGGCGTGAGGATGCTCAGCCACAGGTCCCCGCTGCCGTCAAAGGCAAAACCGGTCAGCTCACCGTCCACGGAAAGGATGGCCGCATCGTGTCCGCCGTCGGTGCGTACAAGGTCGCTCGTGCGCTTTTTTAAGGCTGCGCCGTCGTATGCTGCGGCATACACAAGGCCGTCCTGTGTGCGGATGCAGTCCACACCCTGATATTCGCCCAGATCCAGCGTTCCCTTATGATCGGCGGCAAGGGCCGTCTGTGCTGCACCGGTGTCCTGCCGGACATCCGGCGCGGTGTATCCTTGTGGCGGCGTATCGATGGGCCGGAACACCAGTGCATACACCAGCGCCAGCAGGATGCACACGCCAAACACCGTGCTGGCCGTGCGGAACCGCTTGAGCAGCGCGTCCCGCTCCACCGCCATCTGGGCCGCATACTCGGCACGGCGGCGGGCGGCGCGGGCATTGGCGCGGTTTGCCCGGCGCATCCAGCGATCCACGAACAATGCCACCTGCGGCCCGATGGTGAGCGACGCAATGGCAAGGATGAGCAGAAATTCAACAAGTCCGATCCTCATAGGGCTTTTTCCTTTATCTTCAGAGCTTTTTCAGAGGGGTATCCCCTTATCGTTTCAGTATAGCATCTGTGGCGCGGCAGTTCAAGCACCCAACTCTGTCTCCCGGCTTTTGCCGCCGCCTGCCGCCTTTTTCTCCATCTTTCCTGCCAAAGACTTTTTTGCCGTGCTGAAATATGCTATACTGATTATAAATATGGCATTCTGCACCGGAATGCCGCATGTCAGTGTAAAAGAGGATAACATGGAAGCATTCAAATATAATGTGCAGCCGGGCCGCTACCGGCATTTCAAGGGCAACGAATACGAAGTGCTGGGCATGGCCCGCCACAGCGAGACCGAAGAGGAAATGGTGGTGTACCGCGCCCTGTACGGGGAACGCGGGCTTTGGGTGCGTCCTGCCGCCATGTGGTGCGAGACCGTGGAGCGGGACGGCAAAGTGCAGCCGCGCTTTGTGCGCATTGAGGAGTGAACCGGCAGTTTTTGCTGATGGGATAAAACGGAGGGTGATACTTTTGTACAGTGAACAAAAACAGGCGCTTGCCGCCGAACTGAGCTTCAAGCATCCGGCAGTGCTGGCTGTCAGCGGTTCCGCAGGCAGCGGCAAGACCGCTCTGCTGGCCGCGCTGCTGCCGGTGCTCAAGAGCCGCGGGCTGAAGGTGGGCGTGATCCGCGAGGCTGACGATCTGCGCCTGCCCGCTGAGACCGACCGCCTGCATGAGGCCGGTGCCGAGGGTGTGGCCGTGTTTACTGCCGGGCGCTATCTGCTTACCGAGCAGTTCCGCCTGAACGAGCAGGACCTGCTGGCTTTGTTCGAGCGCCACGGCTACGACCTTGTACTGCTGGAAGGCTTTGGCGACAGCGGCTGGGCCAAGATCGAGGTGGTGCGCAGCTCGGTCAGCCCGGTGGGCACCGCGTTCCAGCCCATGGCCATCGTGGGCGATGTGCCGGGCGCTGATTTTGCACTGGACGATCCTGCTGCTCTGGCAGACTGGATCGAGAACCAGATGCCGTCCCTGTAACGGAGGTTCTGCATGAAACTCATCCGTACCGAAGACGCTGTCGGGCAGGTGCTCTGCCACGACATTACACAGATCATTCCCGGCCAGTTCAAGGGAGCACGCTTCCGCAAAGGGCACATCGTCCAGCCGGAGGATATCCCCGTGTTGCTCTCCATTGGCAAAGAAAATCTCTATGTCTGGGAGAAGCGCCCCGGCATCCTGCACGAGGACGAAGCCGCTGCCCTTTTGTACAAGGCAGCGGCGGGCCGCAACATCCACGGCACTGAGCCGAAGGAAGGCAAGATCGAACTGGTTGCCGACTGCGACGGTCTTTTGAAGATCGACCGCGCCGCCCTGCTGGCCGTGAACCGCACACCCCAAATGATGATCGCTACCATCCACGGCGACCTGCCCGTGAAAAAGGGCCAGAAGCTGGCCGGCACCCGCATCATCCCGCTGGTGATCGAGCAGGAGAAGATGGATGCCATGCAGGCTGCGGCAGGCAGCGAACCCATCCTGAACGTGCTGCCTTTCCACCCGAAAAAATTTGCGGTCATCCCCACCGGCAGCGAGGTATTCAAGGGACGCATCGAGGACAAATTCACCCCCGTTCTGGTGGGCAAGCTGGCCGAATACGGCTGCGAGATGACTTATCACAAAACCTGCGACGATGACCCCGCCGGGATCACCGCCGCCATTCTGGAAGCAAAGGCCGCAGGCTGTGAGCTGATCTTTACCACCGGCGGCATGAGCGTAGACCCCGACGACCGCACGCCGCTTGCCATCAAGAACACCGGTGCCGAGATCATCACCTATGGCGCACCGGTGCTGCCGGGTGCCATGTTCCTTGTGAGCTATCTGGACGGTGTGCCGGTGTGCGGCCTGCCCGGCTGCGTGATGTACGCCAAGCGCACCATTTTTGACCTGCTGCTGCCGCGCCTGCTGGCCGACGACCCCATCACTGCCGAGGACATTGCCCGGCTGGGCGAGGGCGGGCTGTGCTTAGGCTGCGCCGAATGCCACTGGCCCAACTGCGGCTTCGGGCATTGCTGAAACCCTCTCAGTCAAAGCCTTACGGCTTTGCCAGCTCTCCCAAAGGGGAGAGCTTTATCAAGGTAAAAATTATGAGCGAAACAAAACTTTCTCATTTTGATGCGTCCGGCAGCGCCGTGATGGTGGATGTGAGCGAAAAGCCCGTCACTGCACGGCAGGCTGTGGCCCGCGGCATCATCACTATGAATGCGGCAGCCTTTGCCGCTGTTCGGGACGGCACCGCCCAGAAGGGCGACGTGCTGGGCGTGGCCCGCATTGCAGGCATCATGGCGGCCAAGCGCACCAGCGAGCTGATCCCCCTGTGCCATCCGCTGCCGCTGAGCAAGCTGACTGTGGATTTTCACCTTCTGCCCGAACAGCAGGCCGTAGAGGCCGTGTGCACCGCCAGGACCATCGGCGTGACCGGCGTAGAAATGGAAGCTCTGACCGGCGTTTCTGCCGCGCTGCTCACCATCTACGATATGTGCAAGGCCGTGGATAAGGGCATGGAGCTGGGCGAGATCCACTTGGTCGAGAAGACCGGCGGCAAGAGCGGGCACTATGTGCGGGCCGAGGGCGGCTATGTTTGATGCATACGGCCGCAATATCCACTATCTGCGCCTTTCGGTCACCGACCTGTGCAACCTGCGCTGCCGCTACTGTATGCCGGACGGCGTGCCAAAGCTGGCCCACGAAGATATTCTGACCTATGAGGAATTTCTGCGGCTGGCTGCGCTGTTCGCCCAGTGCGGCATCGACACGGTGCGCATCACCGGCGGTGAACCGCTGGTGCGCCGGGGCGTGGAACAACTGACGGCGGGCCTGAAAGCCATTCCCGGCATCCGCCGCGTTGCCCTTACCACCAACGGCGTGCTGCTGGCCCAGAAGCTGCCCGCCCTGCTGGCGGCGGGCCTTGACAGCGTGAACATCAGCCTTGACACCTTGCACCCGGAGACCTTCCGGCGCATCACCGGCAAAGACGAGCTTGCCGCCGTGCAAAACGGCATCCGGGCGGCCCTTGCCAGCGGCATTCCGGTCAAGCTGAACTGTGTGCCGCAGCCCGGCGTGAACGAGGGCGAGCTGGAAAGCCTTGCTGCCCTCGCACAGGAGCATCCGCTGCAGGTGCGCTTTATTGAGATGATGCCCATTGGCTTTGGTGCCGGGCTGCCCTGCCTTTCCGGTCCGGAACTGCTGGAGCGCTTTTACCGCCGCTGGCCGCAGCTGCAGCCGGTGACCGGTGCGGCCTTTGGCGATGGGCCGGCGGTGTATTATTCTGCGCCCGGCTGGCGCGGCAGCATCGGGTTGATCGCTGCCGTGCACGGCAAATTCTGCGCTTCCTGCAACCGGGTGCGGCTGACAAGTCAGGGCTTTCTGCGTCCGTGCCTTGCCAGCGAATCCGGCACCGACCTGCGTGCTCTGCTGCGCAGCGGCGCAGACGACGCGGCCCTTTTGCAGGCCATTCAAAACACGATTCTGGCAAAACCCCGGGAACATCACTTCGGCCAAGGCTCCATGCCCGCCACACGAGGGATGTACCGGATCGGAGGATAACACAAATTTATGGGTAAAATTCTGGCTATCTGCACAAGCCCCCGGCGCGGCACCTTGAAAACACCGGTGCCGTCCGCTGTTCTCTCCCCGGAGTGGGGTATTGTGGGCGATGCCCACGGCGGCAGCTGGCACCGGCAGGTCAGCCTGCTGAGCGCGGAAAAAATTGAAGCTTTCCGTCAAAAGCTCTGGGTGGACTACGGTGCCTTTGGCGAAAATCTGGTGGTGGAAGGGTTCGATCTTGCCACCCTGCCGGTGCCCAGCTTTTTTGCCATTGGGGATGCCGTGCTGGAAATGACCCAGATCGGCAAGGAGTGCCACAGCGACTGCGCCATCCGCCGGCAGACCGGCGACTGCATCATGCCGCGGGAGGGCGTGTTCGCACGGGTGGTAGAGGGCGGCACCATCCACACCGGCGACGAGATGAAGCTGCTGCCCACCCCGGCAGACCTGCCCCTGCGCGCGGCGGTGATCACCCTTTCCGATAAGGGCAGCCGCGGCGAACGGGAGGACAAAAGCGGCCCGCTCATTGTGGAAATGCTCACCGCCACAGGCTACAAGGTGGAAGAGACGCTGCTTCTGCCGGACGATGCCGCCCAGCTCAAAACCCAGCTGCTGCGCCTTGCGGATGCCCGTCAGGTGAACCTGATCCTCACCACCGGCGGCACCGGCTTTGCACCCCGGGATATCACCCCGGAGGTGACTTTGAGCGTAGCCGAACGCAACGCGCCCGGCATTGCCGAGGCCATGCGGTACCATAGCCTTACCATCACACCGCGCGGGATGCTGAGCCGCGGTGTCAGCGTGCTGCGCGGCAAGACCCTGATCGTGAACCTGCCGGGCAGCCCTAAGGCCGTAAAAGAGAACCTCGAGTACATCCTGCCAAGCCTTGCGCACGGCATCCGCCTTGCCGCCGGGCTGGACGGCGAATGTGCCCGGAAGTAAAAAAGTATCCCGGTGGGCGGCACCGCATCCTGTACCGTATCAAATGCAAAGATCCATTTTTAAAACAGGAGCGCTTATCATGAACAACACTAAAATTTCCCGCCGCAGCTTTCTGGCTGCTGCCGGTATCGCCGGTGCCGCTGCGGCTCTGACCTCCTGCAGCTCCTCCGCTTCCAGCACTGCATCTTCCGCGGCAGGCTCTGCCGCTGCTTCTTCTGAATCTACCGGTGGGTCCATGGAGCTGATCGTGTTTGCCGCCGCATCCCTCACCGAGACCCTCACAGCCATCGGCGAGATCTACTCTGCCGAGAACCCCGGCGTGACCTTCAGCTTCAACTTCGACTCCTCCGGCACCCTCAAGACCCAGATCCAGGAAGGCGCGGACTGCGACCTGTTCATCTCCGCCGGTCAGAAGCAGATGAACCAGCTGGACAGCACCGCTTCCGCCGATGTGAACACCGAAGGACTGGACTTCGTGGACAGCGATTCCCGCGTGGACCTGCTGGAGAACAAGGTCGTTCTGTGCGTGCCCGAGAATGGCGATAAGGGCATCGACAGCTTCGATTCTCTGGCCGAGCACCTCAAGGCCGGGGACATTCTGTTTTGCATGGGCAACAGCGATGTGCCCGTGGGCCAGTACACCCAGAAGATCCTTGCCTACTACGCTCTGGACGAGGAAGCACTGGCCGCAGCCGGTGTCATCACCTACGGCTCCAACGTCAAGGAGGTCACCACCCAGATCACCGAAGCCAGCGTGGATGCCGGTGTCGTGTACTGCACCGATGCCTACAGCGCAGGCCTGACTCCCGTGGATGAGGCCACCAAGGAGATGTGCGGTCAGGTCATCTATCCTGCCGCCGTGCTGAAGGCCGCCCCCAACGCCGAGGCTGCCAGGGAGTTTCTGGCCTATCTGCAGACCGACCGCGCCGCCACCGTGTTCGAGAGCGTGGGCTTCACCGCACTGTAAATCCGTTGTTTTTCAGAGCTTCCCCTCCGGGGGAAGCCTTTTTATTCGGAGGTATCATTTATGGACTGGTATCCCCTTTGGAACAGCCTGCGCATCGCCCTCGTCAGCTGCGCGGCGGTGTTCTTCCTTGGCATTTTTGCCGCCTACTATATTGCCAAGCTGCCGCGCACTGTCAAGGGCGCGCTGGACGTGGTGCTCACCCTGCCCATGGTGCTGCCGCCCACGGTGGTGGGCTATTTTCTACTGCTTTTGTTCGGCGCAAAGCGGCCGCTGGGTGCCTTTTTCATGGAGCATTTCGGCGTGAAGCTGGTCATGAACTGGTACAGTGCCATCTTTGCATCCATCGTGGTGGCCTTTCCGCTGATGTACCGCACGGCGCGCGGCGCGTTTGAATGCTTTGACGAAACGCTGGCATGGTCGGCGCAAACGCTGGGCCAGTCGGACGTGTGGATCTTCTGGCGGGTGCGGATGCCCTGCTGCCGTCAAGGCATTCTGGCCGGCACGGTGCTGGCCTTTGCCCGCGCGCTGGGCGAGTACGGTGCCACCAGCATGATCGCAGGCTACACCCCCGGCAAGACCGCCACCATTGCCACCACCGTGTACCAGCTGTGGCGCACCAACGACGAAGCCGGTGCCATGCGCTGGGTGCTGGTGGATATCGTGATCTCGGCAGTGGTGCTGCTGGCCGTGAATCTGCTGGAGAAAAAACAGAAAGCAGGTGGCCGCGCATGAGTCTTGAAGTGAACATTACCAAAAAGCTGGATGGCTTTACCCTTCACGCCAACTTTGCCGCGCGCAGCACCGCCACGGCCATTCTGGGCGCGTCCGGCTGCGGCAAAAGCATGACCCTGCGCTGCATTGCCGGTATCGTAAAGCCGGATGCGGGCCGCATCGTACTGGACGGTCGGGTGCTGTTTGACAGCGCCCAGCACATCGACCTGCCGCCGCAGCAGCGCGGCGTGGGCCTGCTGTTCCAGAACTACGCATTGTTCCCCAACATGACCGTGGAGCAGAACGTGCTCTGCGGCCTGAAAGCGGAAAAAGACAAGGCCGCCCGCAAGGCCCGCTGCGCCGAAATGCTGCAGGCCATGCGGTTGGAATCCCTTGCCAAACGCTACCCGGCCCAGCTTTCCGGCGGACAGCAGCAGCGCACCGCGCTGGCACGCATCCTTGTGGGCAGGCCCAAAATTCTGATGCTGGACGAGCCGTTCAGTGCGCTGGACAGCTACCTGCGCGAGGAAGTGGAGGGCGAAGTGGGCAGCCTGCTGGCCGGGTTTGGCGGCACGGCGCTGCTGGTCACCCACAACCGTGACGAAGCCTACCGCCTGTGCCGGGATATGATCGTGATGGATAGCGGGCAGGTGCTGCGCACCGGCGGCACCAAAGAGGTGTTTGCAGACCCGCAGAGCACCACCGCTGCACGGCTGACCGGCTGCAAGAACATTCTGTCCTGCACCCGCGTGGATGCCCACACCGTGCGCCTGACTGGCTGGGATGCGCCTCTTCACCTTGCCGCCGAGGTGCCGGAAACCTGCACCGCCGTGGGCATCCGCGCCCACGACTTTGCCCCCTGCGCACCAGCTGCGCCGAACGCTCTGCCGGTGCAGCTGAACTCCACCAGCGAGAATCCCTTTGACTGGAACCTGATCTTTACCGCGCCGGACGGCACCACCCGCCTGTGGTGGAAGGTGAGCAAGACGAACCTGACCGCTGCGTCGCCGGAGGCACCGGCGTTTCTGGGCACTGCACCGCAGAACATCATGCCGCTGGGGTGACGGACAGCGTAAAAACCGCCCTGCAGGGCGCTGTGGACAGCAGCGGCTTTGCAAAGCCGCACAGCACATCCCGCGGCCAAACAGCCGCACCTTATCCACAAGCTCACTATTATATGCGCCAAACTCGGAATTGTGCAGGTCGGAAAGCACCACCATCCGGCTGGGCCTGCGGTCTGCCCTGCAAACTCCGGCTGTGCAGGGCCGTTTTTCTGTGGTATACTGGTACTGGAAGCAGCCCGCCGCTGCGGGCACTTTTTTTGAAAAGCATTCACGCAAACTTCACAGCTTTTTTTTATTCTTGCTGTATGATATTCTGGTCAAGAAGTCTATTATTGAGGAAGGTGTCTGTATTATGGCTAAGATCCTGATCGTTGACGATGAGCCGCGCATCCGCGAGCTGATCCGTGAACATTTACAATATTCCGGTTATATCTGTGAAGAAGCCGCTGACGGCACAGCTGCGCTGACCCAGCTTTCCGGCGGAGCCTTCGATCTGGTCATTCTGGACCTGATGATGCCGTTCATGGACGGTATGACCTGCCTGCGGGAGATGCGCGCCCGCCACATCAACACGCCGGTCATCATCCTGACCGCCCGCGGCGAGGAATACGACAAGCTGGCCGGCCTGGAGAGCGGTGCCGACGACTACGTTGTCAAGCCCTTCTCTCCCCGTGAGCTGGTAGCCCGCGTCAAGGCCGTGCTGAACCGCACCATGCCCAAGCCCGCCGCTGCCTCCGACACCATGACCTTTGGTGAGCTGACCATCGACACGGCCAGCCACACGGTGCGCGTTTCCGGCGAGGAGGTGGCCCTGACCCCCAAGGAGTTCGACCTGCTGGTGTTCCTTGCTTCCAACAAGGGCATCGCCCTCAGCCGTGAAAAGATCCTGCAGAAGGTGTGGAACTACGACTACTTTGGCGAGGACCGCACCGTGGATACCCATGTCAAAATGCTGCGGGGCCATCTGGGCAAGTGCCGCAGCTACATTGCTACCGTGTGGGGCATCGGCTACAAATTCGACCCCGACGCAACGCGCTGATAAAGGAGCGGAGGATTCATGCGGCACCATCACTCCCCCGGCATCCGCGGCCAGCTGATGTGGTTTTTGTGTTGTATCTGTCTGTTCCTGCTGGCACTGGTGTGGTTTCTGTCCACCCAGCTGCTGGAACCGCTGTACACCAAGCACATTGAAAAACAGCTGACCACTCAGGCAGAAAGCATCACCGCCGAGCTGGACAAGGCTATTGCAAACGGCGAAGCCCTTTCGGCATGGTCTTTTGGCCATCTTACGGTCAACACCGCGTTTTTTGACCGGCTTGCCACCCAGCTGTACGCCAGCGGTTCGCTGAACAGCTTCTGTGTGGATATTTCCGATACCACCATGCGCACGATCTATAAGATTGAGAACCAGTCCTACTGCAACCTGCACGAAACGCTGCTCTCGGATTCCGCCAACAACGATATGATCGTTTCCACCGCTGTGGCCATGCGCAAGAAATGCCGCACCACCGGCGGCTTTGTGCAGACCCTGAATCCGCCGCGGCTCTCCGGCTCGGCACAGCTGCTGGTAGGGCGCAACACCTCCGGCGGCGAGTACACCGTTCTGGTCACTACCAGCCTTGTGCATGTGGCCGAAGCCGGCAGGGTGCTGAGCACCGTGCTGCCCATGGCAGCGGCGCTGATCTTTGCCTTTGCCATGACGGCGGCATGGCTGTTCAGTGAGTGGTTCACAAAGCCGCTGCGCCAGCTTTCCAGCGCTGCCCGCCAGATGGCCATGGGCAACTATGCCGTGCAGGTGGATACCCGCCGCAGCGATGAGCTGGGCGATCTGGCCCGGGACTTCAATCACATGGCAAGCGAGGTGCAGCATTCTTCGCAGATGCAGCGCGACCTGCTGGCCAACGTCTCCCACGACCTGCGCACCCCGCTGACCCTTATCAAGGGCTATGCCGAGACGGTGCGCGACATTACCGGCGACGACAAGGCCCACCGCGATGAGCAGATGAACATTATCGTGGACGAGACCGACCGCCTGACCGCACTGGTCTCCAGCGTGATGGAGCTGAGCAAGGTGACCAGCGGTGCCGACAAATGCGAGCGCGTGCACTTTGATATGGGCCAGCTGTGCGACGAGGTGAGCGAACGGTACGATGCCATCTGCGCCCAGAACGGCTGGCAGCTCCAGCTGGAGCTGCCGGACGAGGAACTGCCCGTTTACGCAGACCCCAACATGATGCAGCGCGCACTGCATAACCTGCTTGGCAACGCCATGCACCACATCGGCAAAGACGGCATCTTCATCCTGCGGGCCCAGCGCTGCACCGAGGGCGTGCGGGTAGAGGTGGAGGACCACGGCCCCGGCATCTCTGCCGACGACCTGCCCTATATCTTTGATCGGTACTACCGCTCCCGTTCGGATGCCGGCAAGCAGGGCACCGGTCTGGGCCTTTCCATCACCAAGGCCATCTTCCAGCAGCACGGCTTCCGCTTTGGTGTGCAGAGTGCCATCGGCATGGGCACTACGTTCTGGTTCATCATGAACGACCTGCCCGCCAATGCAGCCGAGATGGCCGGGCAGGAATAATCAGGAATAATTTTAAAGCCGGGATGACCGTGTGGTCGTCCCGGCTTTTGCTTTTTCTATAGAGCATCGTTTCTGCCCGCAATGCTGCGGCCATTCCAAGTGATTTACTGGCTGGAATCTGCTGTGCGATAAATTCCGAATGTATTATCCGGTGCGGGCATTTCCACCCGGGAGGCACGATCATTCACAGCCCACATCATCCAGCCCATTGCAGCCAGTGCCGCCAGAATGATGATCCATTTGACAAAATTCGGCAGTTTTTTCATAGAAGATCCTTCAAATCCGTTTTATACTTTATTTTATATTTTCCGCTTTTATTCCGGTCTGCAAAGCTTCCGTGCACATCTGAGCAGCTCTTCGGCCTGCTGGCTGTCCAGCTGCTTCACCCATGCACCGCGCGCTGCTGCGCCCTCGCCGGTGCTGCCCGCTTCGGCAAAGCTGGCAAGGTCGGAGTCGGTGCGGCTCTGCCATGCGGAAAAGCCCTCCGGCGCGATGTGTGCGCCAAGGCGGCAGTCCAGCACAGCCGTTTTACCGGTGGGCCGCCACGGCCTGCCCAGAAACACCGTGCCCGCCGGGCAGTCGTCCGAAACAAAGTCGCAGTCCCAGAACACAAAGCCAAGGCCGTTCGCACTGCCGGACGGCGCTGTGACGTAGCTTGCAGGCAGGTGGTTGTTCACGGTGCGGATGGTGCACTGCTCAAACAGAGCGTCCGCGCCGCCAAAAATAAAATCGATATCTCCCGCGATCTCGCAGTGCCGGTAATACTGGGCCGTCGGGCGGCGGGGCGCAAAGCGGCCCGGGCCAAGGAAGCCATCCTTCTCCCGCTCCTTCTCCGGCAGAGGGGCGCAGAACAGCGTATCCTGATTGCTCAGCAGCCGCACATTCTCAAAGAGGGTGTGAGAGCAGTCCACATAAGCTGCCACGGCCTGCCCCACCTTTGCCCCGGGGCCGGCATCGTTTTCAATGGTCAGGTCCTGCACCCGCAGTTCTATCCCCCGGAAAAACGCGGTATAGCTGCGGAAGGTGTGGGTGGGCCTGCCGTCTGGGTGCGGCAGCCTGCCGCCGTCGCCCCACACGATGCGGGTGCTTTCCATGCCTGCGCCGATCAGGGTGATATCCTGTTTTTCGCACACCAGCTTTTCGCGGTAAACGCCCGGGCCAATGCGGATCTCTGCTGCGCAGGCATAAGGCACGGCCAGCACCGCTTCGGACACCGAAGCAAAATCGCCGCTGCCATCCTGCGCTACGGTTATGGTAAGCATGTTTCTGTCCTCCCGTTTTGTTTCTATGCTTCCATAGTATACCTTCTCCTCCGTCGAAAATCAACGAAGTTTGTATGAACATCAAACGCATTTTTCCAGCCGCAGCACCGCCGCCGTAATGTCGTCCGGCCTGCCGGTCTTCTGGGCGCGCACGCGGGCTGTTTCCACCAGCGTCTTTGCAACTTTTTCCGGCGCATCTCCTGCCGCAGCGGAAAGCTCCAGCTGCTTTGCCACCCAGCCCGGACCGTCCACCAGCAGCCCGTCCGAGACCAGCACCGCATAATCGCCCACCGTCAAATGCACCACCCGGCTCTGGCCGTTCACTCCGCCCAGAATGCCCACCGGCAGGCTGGTGTCGCCCACAGCACGCACCCGCCCGCCGTGCACAAGGAAGCCCGGTGCCGCACCGGCCTTGAACAGCCTTGCCGTGCCGGTGTAAAGATCCACGCTGATGAGATCCAGCGTGGCACCGCTCTCATCCTCACTTTTCAGGGCAAGGGCCACGTTGACCAGCCTTGCCGCCAGCTCTGCGGTAAAGCCCGCCTTGAGCAGCCGGGCCGTCAGCTCGGCGGCAAGGTTGCCATCCACGGCTGCAGGCCTGCCGGTGCCCATGCCGTCGCACAGGATCATCTGCGCTGCCGCCGGGCTGCAGAACTGCTGCACCGCATCGCCGGAAATACTGCCCCGCGCCGCCGCGCCCGCCATGCCGAACACGGCCCGCAGCACAGGCTTTTCGCTGAACAGCAGGGTGGTCATTCCCTTGCAGGAAAGCACCTGCGGCACTTCCAGAGTGCGGCGGCAGATGCGGCCCACCTCCCCGGCCAGCGCGGCCAGCTCCTGCGCCGAGAAGCGGGTGCGCGGCAGCGTGACCGCCGCATGGGTGCGGCCCAGATCATCCAGCGTGACGGCACACTCCTGCGGCGGAGTGCCAAGCTGCGCAAAAAAGTCCGCCACCCGGCCGGATTTATAGGGTTCCGGGTCGCCCGGACGGCCCAGCTGTTCTCCCAACACGCCCAGCGCTTCGGCCACGGCGCTGTACTGCTCGGTCAGGGCAGTGCGCATGGCTTCGGCATGAAGGCGGGCCTCCTTGCGGCTGCGGTACAGCGCAAAGGAGCGGTTTGCCGCTGCGCACAGTGCTGCCGGGTGGATGCACCGGGATAATTGCCCGGGCAATTGAGCCGTTTCCAGCCCGCCGCTGCTTTCCAGCAGAGGGCGCAGTGCTTCCATGCCCTCCAGCGTGGCGGCATACTCCTGCTTCCAGCAGGTATCCCGCCGTCCGCAGTTAAAACAAAGGGTATCATGTGTGTTATCAATTACCCAATGGAAATCCTCACGCCGGTGCGGCAGCGTTTCGTAGACATCGTTCACGGTCTCTGCCAGCGATGCAAGGCTTTGGGACACCTGTTCCAGCCGGGTGGCCGCTGCACTGTACTGCTGCGGCTGGGCCTGCCCTGCCTGCGGCTTTTCTTCCGGCTCCGGCACAAGCCACGCTGCGGGCATGGCCGCCACGGCCGTGATGCCGATGCAGACGTTCAGCAGATATTGGAACGCGCTCCCGGGCGGCTGCACACAGAGTGCACCGGTCACGCAGCCGCCCGCGTAGGCGGCTACCGTTTCCATGCGCCGTCCGGGTGCCAGCGCTGCCGCTGCCACCGTGGCACAGGCAAGGCCGGATGCCGCAAAGCTGAGGGCCGGGTCTGCCGCGCACAGCGCAGCACCCAGCACCGCGCAGGCCGCAAGCGCGGCTTTGGCCTGCCCTTTGCTGCATAAATACAGTTCCAGCGCCGCGCAGACGATCACGCCCGGCAGCAGCTGCCACAGCTGTACACTGCCCAGCGCCGCCGTTGCCGCCGCACCCACCAGAAGCATCCCGGCACCCGGCTTTTCGGGCGCGAACTGCCGCAGACAAAAGCCCATGGCTGCGGCCAGCAGGGCATCTGCCGCACTGTAAAGCACCAGCTCTGCCCCGCCGCCGCCAAAGGCAAAGCACAGCGCCACGCCCACCAGCGTGCCGCAGCCCGCCAGTGCCGCCGGGGTCAGTGTTCTGGCACCCATCCACCGCGCTGCCACTGCAGCACCCAGTGCGCACAGCATACAGACACTGCGCAGCGAGAGCGCGCCAAACCCGTGCATCAGCACACCCAGCGCCGCACCCGCCGCACAGGGGGCAAAGCAGTCCTCTGCAAAGCCCAGCACAAAGCCCAAACCAAAAGGCATCAGTGCACCGTACAGAACGGCCCAGCCGCCTGCAAATCCCACTGCCACAGCCGCCAGCCTGCGCGCTGCCGGGCGCAGCTCCGCCCGCCGTGCCAGCGCTGCCCGCTGTCTGTTCTGCCGCCCGACCGCTGCCAGACCCATCCGCTCTGTCATAAAAACTCCCCGCTTTCCGGCGGGGCGTTGTGGTTCTGTTCCCCGCGCTTTCTGCATATACTGTAGCGCGGGCGCGCGGCGATTTTTGGCGCGGTGCAGTGTTCTGCCGCAAACCGGCCCAAAGACGCAAAAAAGCCCTGCAGCGTTCAAAAATGCTGCAGAGCTTTGTGGTTTTATGGCAAAAATCAGCCGTTCAGCTTTTCAATTGCCGCTTTTACGCGGGCAAGGGTGGTTTCGCGGCCCATCATGCAGGCAAGGTCGGTGCCGCCGCCGGGGGTGCGCTGCTTGCCAGAAAGGGCAATGCCCAGCGGGTACAGCAGCCAGCCGTTCTTCTTGCCCAGCTCCTCAGCCTTGGCCTTGCAGGCATCGAAGACGGAATCGCGATTGCCAAAATCCAGTGCTTCGTCGCTGAGCACAGGCAGCAGGGCTTCCAGTGCCTCCTTGGCGGTCTCCGGGGTGGTCTTCTGCTTCTTGTTGGCGTACATGCTCACATCGTACTCGGGCATCGCATCAAAGAAATCCAGCTGCTCCGGGATCTCGCCCAGCACTTCGCAGCGGGGCTGCAGGTTTGCGCACAGCAGCTTCTTGTCGATGGAGGTGTGCACGGCCTTGTCGATCCACGGCTCCGCCTTCTTCTGGAACTCTTCCGGGGACAGGCGGCGGATATATTCCGCGTTGATGGCCCGCAGCTTGAGGGGATCGAAGATGGCCGGAGACTTGGAGATGCCGTCCGGAGACCAGATCTTGACCAGTTCCGGCAGGGAGAAGATCTCCTGCTCGGCATACTCGCCCTTGGGGCTCCAGCCCAGCAGGCAGATGTAGTTCAGCACGGCCTCGGTCAGGTAGCCCTTTGCCACCAGATCCTGATAGCTGGCATCGCCGTTGCGCTTGGAAAGCTTATTCTGCGCATCCTTCATGACCGGCGGGCAGTGGATGTAGGTGGGGATCTCCCAGCCGAATGCCTGATACAGCAGGTTGTACTTAGGGGTAGAGGACAGATACTCGCTGCCGCGGATCACGTGGGTGATGCCCATGAGGTGATCGTCCACCACATTTGCAAAGTTGTAGGTGGGCATGCCGTCGGTCTTGATGAGGATCTGGTCGTCCATCTCGCTGTTGTTCACCTCGATGTGGCCGTACACCACATCGTCAAAGCCGGTCACGCCCTCGCGGGGGATCTTCTGGCGGATAACATAGGGTTCCCCGGCAGCAAGACGCTTTTCCACTTCCTCCTTGGGCAGGTCGCGGCAGCATCCGTCATAGTGGGTCATCTCACCGTTGGCGCGCTGCTCGGCGTGCAGGGCCTCCAGACGCTCCTCGGTGCAGAAGCAATAGTATGCCTTGCCCTCAGCCACCAGCTGCTCGGCATACTGCTTGAACATGCCCATGCGCTCGCTCTGCACATAGGGGCCCACGGGGCCGCCAATGTCCGGGCCTTCGTCCCACAGCAGGCCGGTCTCCCGCAGGGTGTTGTAGATGACATCCACAGCGCCCTCCACATAGCGGCCCTGGTCGGTATCCTCGATGCGCAGGATGAAGGTGCCATCCTCGTGCTTTGCCATCAGGTAGGTGTACAGGGCAGTGCGCAGGTTGCCAACGTGCATATAACCCGTGGGCGACGGCGCAAAACGGGTGCGGACTTTATTGCTCGGCATAGAAAAACGCTCCTTTATTCTCATGCAAAAAATTTGCGGATAGCTATGTTTTATTGTACTGATTCTGCGCAGTTTTGTCAATGCGGGATAATATCATGCATTCACATCCAAGCCTTTTCCTTTTGTTCGCAATATGCTATACTTGATTCAACAAATCGGAATTTATATATAAAGGAGAATATCGATGAAACTATTTTTATGTTCGCACTTTTCAAGTGTAGGAAGTCTGATAAAGGAAGAAATTGAAAATAAGAAAGTCGCAT
>OGEO01000467.1_pt1 | contig 38754 bp, 35 predicted proteins | sample 1570661 | NCBI WGS metagenome assembly OGEO01 (sample SAMEA2582142, study PRJEB24529) | metagenome | biome: Human gut stool | place: China | collected 2011
CCCAGTGGGGCTTTTAAGCCACAAAGCGGTCTTGCGTAAGCAAGATGGAGCGGCCTCGCCGCGACAAACTTGGGGTCTGTGCCCATTACACAAACCGGTTTTTCACAGACGCTTTTGCAGAAGCATCTGCTTTTCTGGTGCAACGTAGTCCGGCATATCAGTTAGATTTGTCTAACCTCGCTGCGAGAACAGAATACCACAGCCGGTTAGTCTTGTCAACCCTTATTTTGCGATTTTTTTCGCAAAATAGGTGCACCGCCGGGATTTCGGCGCTTTTTCTACATTCTGCCCAAAGAAAGCCCCTTGCTTTGGAAGAAAACCCACTTGTTTTCTATTGCATTTTAAAGTGGTTCTTGCTATTATAATAACGCAAGATTTTGTGGGCAGGTTTTCATTTTTGTCTACACCTTGTAGTCGGGGCTGCCGCAACCGGCAGTTCAAGACCGTTTTGCCCCCAGAAAGCCGCCAATGCAGAGCGGTTTTTCAAAGGCTCATTAGTTAGAAAACGCTAACTGCGTGATGGAGCAAGGAGGTTCCAATGATCAATTTTGAACAGTGGGAAGGCTTTGAGGGCCGCATCTGGAAAGAAGAAGTCAATGTGCGCGACTTCATCCAGAAGAACTACACCCCGTATGACGGCGACGAAAGCTTTCTGGCCGGCCCCACCGAGGCGACCGACAAGCTGTGGGGTGCCCTGCAGAAGCTGCAGAAGGCCGAGCGCGCCAAGGGCGGCGTGCTGGATATGGAGACCGAAGTGGTCAGCAGCCTGACTGCTTACGGCCCCGGCTATATCGACGAAAGCCTGAAGGATCTGGAGCAGATCGTGGGTCTGCAGACCGACAAGCCCCTCAAGCGCGCCTTCATGCCCTACGGCGGCATCAAGATGGCAGAACAGGCCTGCACCACTTACGGCTACCAGCCCAGCGCCGAGCTGCACAAGATCTTTACCGATTATACCCGCACCCACAATCAGGCTGTGTTTGATGCCTACACCCCTGAGATGAAGGCGGCCCGCCACACCCACATCATCACCGGCCTGCCGGACACCTACGGCCGCGGCCGCATCGTGGGCGACTACCGCCGCGTGGCCCTGTACGGCATCGATGCACTGATCAAGTTCAAGCAGGAGGACTTTGCCAACTGCGGCGACGGCACCATGACCGACGACGTGATCCGCCTGCGCGAGGAGATCGCCCGCCAGATCAGCGCCCTGAAGGGCATGAAGAAGATGGCCGAGGCCTACGGCTATGATATCTCTCAGCCCGCAAAGAACGCCAAGGAGGCCTGCCAGTGGCTGTACTTCGGCTATCTGGCCGCCATCAAGACCCAGAACGGTGCCGCCATGAGCGTGGGCCGCATCTCCACCTTCCTGGATATCTACATCCAGCGTGATCTGGACAACGGCACCCTGACCGAGACCCAGGCACAGGAGCTGATCGACCACATGGTCATGAAGTTCCGCATGGTCAAGTTTGCCCGCATCCCCAGCTACAACCAGCTGTTCTCCGGCGACCCCGTGTGGGCAACGCTGGAAGTGGGCGGCATCGGCATGGATGGCCGCAGCATGGTCACCAAGAACTGCTACCGCTTCCTGCACACGCTGGAAAACATGGGCCCCGCACCGGAGCCGAACCTGACCGTTCTGTACTCCTCCGCCCTGCCGGAGAGCTTCAAAAAATATGCCGCCAAGGTGTCCATCGATACCAGCTCTGTCCAGTACGAGAACGACGACGTGATGAAGCCCGTGTGGGGCGATGATTACTCCATCTGCTGCTGCGTGTCTGCCACCCAGACCGGCAAGGAGATGCAGTTCTTCGGTGCCCGCGCCAACCTTGCCAAGTGCTTGCTGTACGCCATCAACGGCGGCGTGGACGAAAAGAGCCACGAGCAGTGCGGCCCCAACTACGCCCCCATCACCAGCGAGTACCTGAACTACGACGAGGTGCTGCCCAAGTATGTCCAGATGCTGGACTGGCTGGCTGGCCTGTACGTCAATGTGCTGAACCTGATCCAGTATATGCACGACAAATACTACTATGAGGAAGCCGAGATGGCCCTCATCGACACCGACGTGCGCCGCACCTTTGCCACCGGCATTGCAGGCTTCTCCCACGTCATCGACTCCCTGAGCGCCATCAAGTACGCCAAGGTGAAGGTAGTGCGTGACGAGTGCGGCCTTGCCACCGGCTTTGAGACCGAGGGCGACTTCCCCAAGTACGGCAACGATGATGACCGCGCCGACGAGATCGGCGTGTGGCTGCTGCGCACCTTCCTGGAGATGATCAAGAAGCGCCACACCTACCGCAACTCTGAGGCTACCACCTCCATCCTGACCATCACCTCCAACGTGGTGTACGGCAAGTACACCGGCGCTCTGCCCGATGGCCGTGCCGCATTCACCCCGTTTGCTCCCGGTGCAAACCCCAGCTACGGCGCAGAGCAGAACGGCCTGCTGGCTTCCCTGAACTCGGTGGCAAAGCTGCCCTACCACTGGGCACTGGACGGCATCTCCAACACCCAGACCATCAACCCGGACGCTCTGGGCCACAGCGAAGGCGAGCGGGTGGAGAATCTGGTACAGGTCATGGACGGCTACTTCGATCAGGGCGCACACCACCTGAACGTGAACGTCTTTGGCAAGGAGAAGCTGCTGGATGCCATGGAGCACCCCGAGAAGGAGGAGTACGCCAACTTCACCATCCGCGTCTCCGGCTACGCCGTCAAGTTCATCGACCTGACCCGTGAGCAGCAGATGGACGTTATCTCCCGCACCTGCCATGCAGCCCTGTAACCCCATCGGCTATGTCCACTCGCTGGAATCCTTCGGCTCTGTGGACGGCCCCGGTGTGCGCTTTGTGGTGTTTTTGCAGGGGTGTGCCCTGCGGTGCAAATACTGCCACAACCCGGAAACGTGGGCTGCGGAGGGCGGCGAGGAATGGACGGCAGAAAAGCTGTTCCAGCGGGTCTACCGCTACCGCAACTACTGGGGCAAAAAGGGCGGCATCACGGTCAGCGGCGGTGAACCGCTGCGCCAGATGGAGTTTCTGACGGCATTCTTCGAGCTGGCCCGCTCCAAAGGCGTGCACACGGCTCTGGATACCGCCGGGCAGCCCTTCCGGCCCGATGACCCGGATTACCTGGCCGGTTTCGACCGGCTGATGAAGTCCACCAGTCTGGTCATTCTCGACCTGAAGGAGATTGACCCGGAACGCCACCGGCAGCTCACCGGCAAAGACAATGCCAACATCCTTGCGATGGCGCGGCATATTTCTGACCTCGGCATCCCGCTGTGGATCCGGCATGTGCTGGTGCCCGGCCTGACCGACGACGAGGAGGGCCTGCGCAGGACCGCAGACTTCATCCGCAGCCTGAAAACGGTGCAGCGGGTGGAGGTGCTGCCCTACCACACGCTGGGCCTGTTCAAGTGGCAGAAGCTGGGCATCCCCTATCCACTGCCGGACGCCGTGCCGCCCACAGCGGAGCAGGTGAAGCGTGCAGAAGAGCTGCTGGAAGTGAGCCGGTATCCCGGCTAAGCTCCTGATTTGAAAAACGACCGTTTCCGGTGTGCAGAATGCGCCGGGAGCGGTCGTTTTTTCTTGACTTCCCTTCTGTACACCGTTATAATGAAAAAAGTAAAAAAGGAGAAACAGCCATGCAGATTTTCAATACGCTGACCCGCCAGAAAGAAGAATTCGTGCCGCAGGTGCCCGGTGAATACCGCATCTATGTCTGCGGCCCTACCGTTTATAACTATATCCACATCGGCAACGCCCGCCCGCTGATCGTGTTCGATACCCTGCGCCGCTACCTTGAGTACCGCGGCAACAAGGTGTTCTATGTTTCCAACATCACCGATATCGACGATAAGCTCATTAAGAAGGGACAGGAAGAGGGCACCTCCATGAAGGAGGTCGCTCAGCGCTTTGAGGCCGAGTACCTCAAGGATGCCGCCGGCCTCAACTGCAAAAAGCCCACCGTCCAGCCCCGGGCTACCGAGCACATCCAGCAGATCCTGGATATCGTGAAGGATCTGATCGACTCCGGCCACGCTTATGTTGCCAAGAATGGCGATGTGTACTTCCGGGTGAAGAGCGATCCCGAGTACGGCAAGCTGAGCCATTTGAAGCTGGACGATCTGGAGAGCGGCAACCGTGAACTGCGCAGCCAGATGGACGACGACCTGAAGGAGGACCCCGCAGACTTTGCCGTGTGGAAGGCCGCAAAGCCCGGTGAACCTGCATGGGAGAGCCCCTACGGCATGGGCCGTCCGGGCTGGCATATCGAGTGCAGCGCCATGAGCCGCACCCATCTGGGCAAGACCATTGATCTGCACTGCGGCGGTCAGGACCTGATCTTCCCCCACCACGAGAATGAGATCGCACAGAGCGAGTGCGCCAACGGCTGCACCTTTGCCCGCTACTGGATGCACAATGGCTTCATCAACGTGGACAATCAGAAGATGTCCAAGAGCCTGCACAACTTCTTTACCGTGCGCGATGTGGCGGGCATTTACGGCTACGAGCCGATCCGCTACTTCATGCTGACCGCAGGCTACCGGATGCCGCTGAACTACACCGTGGATCTCATCGAGAGCTGCAAGAACAGTCTCGAGCGCCTGTATACCTGCCGCGAAAATCTGGACTTTGCCCTGACCAAGGATGCCTTTGGCACCGACGAGACTCTGAAGGAAAAGGCTGCCGAGGCCCGCACCAAGTTCTGCACTGCCATGGACGATGACCTGAACACCCCGGATGCACTGGCTGCCGTGTTCGATCTGGTCAAGGAGATCAACACGCTGTCGGCTGTTTCCTCCAAGGATGCCCTGCAGACCGCCGCCGCTGCGTTCGACGAGATCACCGGCGTACTGGGCCTGCTGTACAACCGCAAGAAGGACGAGGTGCCCGCCGAGGTAACTGAGCTGGTAGAGAAGCGTGCCGCCGCCAAGAAGGCCAAGGACTGGGCCACTGCCGATGCCATCCGTGCACAGCTGACCGAACTGGGCTGGGCGGTCAAGGATACCGCACAGGGCCCGCAGCTGAGCAAGCTCTAAATTAAAGTAAAGCTATTCGCGGCATGTTGCGGATGGCTTTACTTTTTTGCGCGCATTTGCCATAATAAGGAAGAAAATCAGCTTTGCGGAGGGAACAGCAATGAAGGTCATGGTTTTTGACGTAGGAGGCACCGAGATCAAATATTCGGTCATGGACGAGCAGATGAACCGTTTCGATGCCGGTTCCGTGCCCACGCCGCAGGATACGCAGGAGCATTTTCTCGACACAATATACGCTCTGTATGCACCGCATAAGGATGAAGTGGACGGTATCGCCATGGCGCTGCCCGGCTTTGTGGATGCCAACACCGGCTATGTCTCCAACGGCGGGGCACTTCTGTACAACACCGGCACGCAGGTGGGGCAGCTGGTGCGCGAAAGATGCGGCTGCCGTGTCACGCTGGAAAACGACGGCAAGGCTGCAGCCATTGCAGAGCTGCGGGCCGGTGCCTTGCAGGGCTGCTGCAATGCGGCAGTGTTTATCATCGGCACCGGCGTGGGCGGCGGCATCATTGCCAATGGCCAGCTGGTGCGCGGCGTGCACTTTACCGCCGGAGAGTACAGCTTTGTGAACACCAACGCCGACGAGTGGGAGAATACCGAAAAAACCATGGCCTGCCAGTGCAGCACCAAATACCTGCTCAAGTGGTACCGCGCCCGCAAAGGCCTGCCCGCCGATGCTCCCATGAACGGTAAACTCTTTTTTGATGCCGCCAATGCCGCCGAGCCGGAAGCGCTGGAAGTGCTGGAACGGTTCTGCAAGATGGTGGCCGTGCAGATCTACAACCTGACCGTATTGCTGGATGTGGAAAAGGTAGCCATCGGCGGCGGCATCAGCAAGCAGCCGCTGCTGCTGGACGATCTGCGCCGGGTATATGCCGGGCTGTTTGCTTCCCGTGGGGAATCACCTTACATGATCGGTCTGCCCCGCTGCGAGATCGTGCCCTGCCATTTCAGCAGCGAAGCCAATCAGGTGGGAGCATTGTATACCTATCTGCAGGCGGAAAGCAAAACCATTTAATGGCTTTCGCTTCGCTCTAGCCATATTCAGCGGAACAATTATTTTTACAAAGCAAACTCCGGCAGACTGCGGTCTGCCGGAGTTTGCATTTTCACAGGATAGGGCCGTATTGGAAAACGGCATCCTCCCTTAGATTTACTTATTGGTCAGTCGGTTGAAGTGCGGCTTTTCGTCTTCTTCCTTCTTCGGTTCCGGCTTTTCCGCAGGGGTCAGGCGCACCTCGGTCACGCGGCGCTTGGCCGTGCGGGTAACGACACCGTCGTACTCGCCCAGCGTGAACCGGTCGCCCACCTTGGGCAGATGGCAGGTTTTTTCCTGCACCAGACCGTTCACCGTATTGGAATCGATGTCCTCATCCTCCGGCAGGCCCAGCCTCTCATACAGGTCGTCCACACCGGCACTGCCCAGCACGATCCAGCTGCCGTCCGACTGTTTGCGGAAGTCCTCGGTCGCTTCGTCGTGCTCGTCCCAGATCTCGCCCACCAGCTCTTCCAGAATGTCTTCCAGCGTGATGATGCCCTCGGTACCGCCGTACTCGTCCACCACCACCGCCATGTGATGGTGCTGCTCGCGCAGGGTGCGCAGCAGCTGGGAGATCTGGGTGGAGCCGGTGGTATAAAGGGTGGGCTTCACAAGGTCTTCCAGCGTGGTATCCTTGCGCAGACGGCCAAGGTAAAAGTCCTTTTCATGTACCACACCGATGATGTTGTCAATGGTGCCGTGGTAAACGGGCAGACGGGAATATCCCGATTCCGCAAAGGTATCGGCCACCTCATCCAGCGAGAGATCGTCCTCCACCGCGATCACATCCACGCGGGGCGTGAGGATCTCCTCCACCTCCACATCGTCGAACTCAATGGCGCTGCGGATGAGCTGGCTTTCCCGGTCGGTCAGCTCGCCGTCGTTCTCGGCCTCGCTGACCATGGTCATCAGCTCACCCTCAGTGATGGTGTCCTCCTCGGTGCTGTGGATGAAATGCCCCAGCAGGCGCTTCCACTGGGTGAACAGCCAGGTCAGCGGGGTGAACAGGATCAGCAGCAGGTTCAAAAAGGGCGAAACCGCTGTGGCAACCGTCTCCGGCATCTCCTTTGCAAGGCTCTTGGGAGTCACCTCGCCAAAGATCAGAACCACAATGGTCAGCACGAAGGTGGACACCGTCGCGCCCCGCTCCGGGTCCAGCAGGCGGGTGAACAGCACTGTGCCAATGGATGCTGCGGCAATGTTGACGATATTATTGCCGATGAGGATGGTGGAGAGCAGCTTGTCGTACTTTTCCGACATAGCCAGCACGCGGGCTGCTGCCGAATCGCCGTCCTCGGCGCGGCTTTTCAGGCGGATCTGGTTCAGGGAAGAAAATGCGGTCTCAGAGGCGGAGAAAAAGGCGGAAAATGCCACCAGAATGATCAGCGCCGCCAAAAGCGTAATACTGCCATCGTCCATAAAAAGGGAAATCACACTCAACTTTCTGTTTTGATTTTTCCCTCTCAGTCATCGCTATGCGATGCCAGCTCCCCCGAAGGGGGAGCTTTTTTCTACGTGCCCGTAACCTGCTCCTTCCACACAGAAGGTGCTATTGTCCGGAATATCGCACAGAGCTCCCCCTTCGGGGGAGCTGGCGCGGGAGCGCCTGAGAGGGTTTTGCCTATAAACTTTCTTCCATACAAAAATGTGCTCCCCATCGTTGCTGTTCCGCGATGAAAAGCACATCAATGTTATTTGTAATCATACCATATTCTGTACGGTGGTGCAAGCTTTCTTGCCGCAAAGTCCGTACAGAACAGGTAAAATTTACATTATCGCAGGGTCAAAGCGCCATTCTCGCAGTCTACCGTCAGGGTGTTGCCCTCGGTATAGCTGCCCTGAATGATGGCCTTGGCGATCAGGGTCTCCACGCGGCTCTGGATGAACCGCTTGATGGGACGTGCGCCATAGACGCTGTCGTAAGCAGAATCGATGATGAAGTCCTTGGCAGCGGTGGTGACCTCCAGCTTGAGGTGCTTGCCCTCGTCCATACGCTTGCGCAGATCCTGCAGCTGCAGATCCACGATCTTGCGCATCTCGTCCTTGGTCAGGCTCTTGTAGTAGACGATCTCATCCAGACGGTTCAGAAATTCGGGGCGGAACTTGCTCTTCAGCAGCTGGTCGATCTGATGCTTTGCTTCCTCGCTCAGCTCGTTGGAGCCGTTGGCACGGCGCTGCTCCAGATCGTTCAGGATGATGTCGCTGCCCAGATTGGAGGTGAGGATGATGACCGTGTTCTTGAAGTCCACGGTGCGGCCCTGACTGTCGGTGATGCGGCCATCGTCCAGCACCTGCAGCAGGATGTTGAACACATCGGGGTGGGCTTTTTCCACCTCATCGAACAGCACCACGCTGTAGGGCTTGCGGCGCACAGCCTCGGTCAGCTGGCCGCCCTCTTCGTAACCGACATATCCCGGAGGCGCGCCGATCAGACGGCTGACGCTGAACTTCTCCATATACTCGGTCATATCGATTCGCACCATGTTGCGCTCGTCGTCAAACAGGGCCTGTGCCAGTGCCTTGGCCAGCTCAGTCTTGCCAACGCCGGTGGGGCCGAGGAACAGGAAGCTGCCGATGGGGCGGTTGGGGTTGGCGATACCGGCGCGGCTGCGCAGGATGGCCTCGCTCACCTTGGTCACAGCCTCGTCCTGACCGATGACCCGCTGATGCAGCACATCGTCCAGATGCAGCAGCTTCTCGCGCTCACCCTCCACCAGTTTCTCCACCGGGATGCCGGTCCAGCGGGCCACGATGCGGGCGATCTCCTCATCGGTCACGCGGTCACGCAGCAGGCTGTCCTCCTTCTTGGCGGCGGCGATCTTCTCTTCCTCTTCCAGCTGTTTCTGCAGCTGGGGCAGCTTGCCGTATTTCAGCTCGGCAGCCTTGTTCAGGTCGTACTCGCGCTGAGCCTTTTCAATGTCGGCATTGGTCTGCTCGATCTGCTCACGCAGGGATTGCACCTTGCCGATGGCGTTCTTCTCGTTCTCCCACTTTGCCTTCATGCTGCGGAACTTGTCCTGCAGCTCGGCCAGCTCCTTTTCCAGATCCTTCAGGCGGCTCTGGCTCAGGGCATCGGTCTCCTTTTTCAGGCTCACCTGCTCGATCTGCAGCTGGGTGATGCGGTGGGCCAGATCGTCCATCTCGCTGGGCATGCTGTCCATCTCGGTCTTGATCATGGCGCAGGCTTCATCCACAAGGTCGATGGCCTTATCCGGCAGGAAACGATCCGTGATATAGCGGTCGGACAGGGTGGCAGCGGCGATCAGGGCGCTGTCGTTGATCTTCACGCCGTGGAACACCTCGTAGCGTTCCTTCAGGCCGCGCAGGATGGAGATAGTATCCTCCACGGTGGGCTCATCCACCTGTACCGGCTGGAAGCGGCGCTCCAGAGCGGGGTCTTTCTCGATATACTGGCGGTACTCGTCCAGCGTGGTGGCACCGATGCAGTGCAGCTCGCCCCGGGCCAGCATGGGCTTGAGCAGGTTGCCTGCGTCCATGGCACCATCGGTCTTGCCGGCACCCACGATGGTGTGCAGCTCATCGATGAAGAGGATGATCTTGCCCTCGCTCTTCTTCACCTCGTTCAGCACGCTCTTCAGGCGCTCTTCGAACTCGCCGCGGTACTTTGCACCGGCCACCAGAGCGCCCATGTCCAGACTGAACACGATGCGGTCCTTCAGGTTTTCGGGCACATCGCCGCGCACGATACGCTGTGCAAGACCCTCTGCAATGGCGGTCTTGCCAACGCCGGGCTCACCGATCAGGCAGGGGTTGTTCTTGGTCTTACGGGACAGGATGCGGATCACGTTGCGGATCTCCTGATCACGGCCGATGACGGGGTCCAGCTTCTGCTTGCGGGCAAGGTCTACCAGATCCTGACCATACTTCTGCAGGGCGTTGTAGGTCTCCTCGGGATTGTCGTTGGTGACACGCTGGTTGCCGCGCACTGCTGTGAGCTGCTGCAGGAACTTATCTTTAGTGATGCTGAACGCACGGAACAACTCGGTGGTGTTCTGGGTCTGCTCGTCCAGCAGACCCAGGAACACATGCTCCACGCTGATATAGTCGTCCTTCATGGCCTTGGCTTCTCGGGCGGCGGCGCTGAGCACCTTATCGGCAGCCTGCGAGATATAGACCTTGTCGGGGTCACGGCCGGAGCCGGAGACCCGAGGCAGAGCCGAAAGCTTTTCGGCCACGGCGGCAGAAAAGCTGCCGGGGTCAACATTCAGCTTCTGCAGCAGCTGCGGGATCAGGCCCTGCTCCTGCGAAGCGAGGGCATGCAGCAGATGTTCAGGTTCCAATTGATTGTGCTGGTACTCCACAGCCAGCTGCTGCGCTGCCTGCAGAGCCTCCAGCGTTTTCTGTGTATATTGATTGGTATTCATAAAGTCAAGCCTCCATTCATACCGGAAGGTTTATTTTAGCGGACACGATAGTCATCTGCTAAAAACCCGGTGCAGAGATGCTGCCGAACGGGAAGCAGCGGCTATTCTTCAGTTGTTTCACGGTTTCAAGCACCTCCTGCCGAACTGGTTTTACTTGTTTTAGCACTCTATCTGTTCGACTGCTAAAACTATACTCCTGTTTTCCCACTTTGTCAATAGGGTTCATAAAAAGTTTGCAAATCATAATTTTTTCAACAAAAAAAGCACCACACAGCTTTTCAGCCGTGCAGTGCATCCTTGCAATTTGTCGAATGATATGATCCTCTATACTTGCTGCTTTTGTAAGCAGCAAGGCACTGCATACAACGGCAGGCGGTTCAGCCCTCGCTTCCGAAAGGAGGTGAGAGTCATGCCTATTACTTTTACATTCCATCTGCTTGGGCTTACGTTCACGCTTCGGATTTCTAAAGGTAAAAGATGAACCGCCACCCTGGCCGGTGACGGTTCGTTTTAGAACTATAACCCAAAAGGGCTGACCGCTTGTCGCAGTGCCTTTTCTATTTGTAGTATAGTTACTTTTTATAAATTTGTCAAGGCTTTACGTTCAGCCCTGCTTTTTCCAGCGGCGCATCACGCCCATGCCCAGCGCATAGGGGCCGGTGTGCACGGCAATGGTGCAGCCGATCTGCAACAGGCCCACTTCGCACTGAGCACCGGGGTACTTTGCACGCAGGGCCGCGCGGGTCTGCATCCACAGGCGTTTGCCTTCCTCTTCGTCGTAGCCGTAGCCTACGGTGATGCGGTAGTCGTCCGGGGTGCCGCCGTGGGCATCCAGATAGTTCATCAGCTGTTCCAGCGCTTTTTCAAAGCTCTTCTGTCGGCCGCGTGCCACACCGCCGGAGAAGATCTCGCCATCCTTGAACAGGATCATCGGCTTGATGCCCAGCATGTTGGCTGCACGGCCCGTCACCTTGCCGATGCGGCCGCCCTTAATGAGATAGTCCAGATTGCCTACCGTGAAGAAGATCTGGTTGGTAGCTTTCTCTGCTTCCAGCCATGTCACAGTCTCGTCCAGCGTGCAGCCTGCGTCCCGCATGGCCACGGCGTTTTCCACCATGGTGGACTCGGTAACGGTAGCCGCCGCGCTGTCAATGACCTCAATGCGGGCATCGGGGAAATCTTCCAGCACCAGATCCCGGGCATTGCGGGCGCTGCCCACACAGCCGCTCATCTTGCTGGTGAACACCAGACACAGCACATCCCGACCAGCAGCAGCATGGGCACGGAATGCCTGCTCAAAGTCCTCAATGGAAGCAAGGCTGGTTTTGGGGTAGGCCGAAGGGTTGTCCACCATGAACTGGTAGAAGTCCCGCACGGCGATCTCCTTGCCTTCTTTGCGGTAGTGCTCGCCGTCCAGCGAGACATAGAAGGGCACGACCTCGATTTGGAGCTGTTTGGCAGTGTCCAGCGTCAGGTCGCATGCGCTGTCGGTAATGATATCAAACATCTGTGACGCTTCCTTTTCTGAATCATTCAGGAGCTTTGCAGGGGATCATACGTGGTGGATATAAGCCTCACGCTCGGCACCCACAGAGATGTAGGTGATCTTGCAGCCGACAGCCTTTTCCAGATATTCCACGTAATCGCGTGCTTCCTTGGGCAGGTCTTCCCACTTGCGGGCTGCGGTGATATCGCAGTGCCAGCCGGGCAGGTACTCCACCACGGGCTGTGCGGTGTCCAGAGCTTCGCCCATGGGGAAGCGGGTGGTGGTGCTGCCATCGGTCAGCTTGTAGGCAGTGACCATGGGGATCTTTTCCATGTAGTCCAGCACGTCCAGCAGGGTCAGAGCAACTTCATCGCAGCCCTGGCAGAACACGCCGTAGCGGCTTGCCACCAGATCGATGGGGCCAACGCGGCGGGGACGGCCGGTGGCTGCACCGTACTCGTGGCCAGCCTCACGCAGGTCGTGCTTTTCCTCTTCGGTCATAGCCAGCTCGGCAGTGAAGGGGCCGTCACCCACGCAGGAGGAGTAAGCCTTCATCACGCCGATGGAGTTGTGCAGCTTGTGGCCCGGGATGCCTGCGCCGATGGGAGCGTAAGCACCGATGACGTTGGAAGAGGTGGTATAGGGGTAAATGCCGAAATCAATGTCGCGCAGAGCGCCCAGCTGAGCCTCGAACAGGACCTTCTTGCCTGCAGCGTCTGCATCGGCCAGATACTGGCCCACATCGCAGATGTAATCCTTGAAGATGGCGGCATACTTTTCGAGCCATGCCCACATCTCATCCACGCTGATGGGAGCTGCGTTGTAGCTGCCCTCCATGACCAGATTCTTGGAATCCACCATGGTGACGAGGCGCTTCTTCACAGCATCGTCCAGATGCAGCAGGTCGCCCATGCGCAGGGTCTTCTTCATGTACTTGTCGCCGTAAGCGTAGGCAATGCCGCGCTTGGTGGAGCCGAACTGTGCGCCGGTCTTGGACAGACGTGCTTCTTCCAGACCGTCCTGCTCCACATGGTAGGGCATGGTGATGGTTGCACGGTCGGAGATCTTCAGGTTTGCCGGGCTGATCTCAACGCCCTGCTCCCGCAGCTTGTTGATCTCGCCGTCCAGATGATGCGGGTCGATGACCATGCCGTTGCCCATAACGCAGACCACGTTCGGACGCAGGATGCCGGAGGGCAGCAGATTCAGCACGAACTTGCCGCGCTCGTTCTTCACCGTGTGACCGGCGTTGTTGCCGCCCTGATAACGTGCAACGATGTCATACTCCTGGCTGATGAGGTCGACCATGCGGCCCTTGCCTTCATCGCCCCAGTTGATACCCGTAATTGCAGTAAGCATAATAAATGACCTCTTTATCATTTTTTCAAAAGACAGCCTTTTCCGTGCACCTTGCCCGGGATACGCCACCTTGGGAAAGCACATCAGCAGGCATACACAAAGCACATACCAATGCAAGTATAGTATAGCACAGATCGCCGTGCAAAAAAAGAGGAAAACACAGCTTTGGGCTGCGTTTTCCTCCAAAAAAGTGTGCGCAAAATTGTGCGTTCAGCTGCGGGGGGGTTCAAGGTCGGCACGGCGGGTCACCTTGTGGATGGTGCCGTCCGGCTCCTGAATGGAGGTGTTGGCCAGCTGCGCGCGCAGGCTGGCCTTCATGTCGTCGATGTATTCGCGGCGCAGGGCCTGCTGCTCTGCCTTTTCGGCCTCGGTCAGGCCGGTGGCCTTGCTCTTTTTTGCCAGCTCGTTGATGCGGGCGATCTTTTCCTGTGTCATAGTGCCTCCTGTATTTTCAAGCGGAATATGTTATAATAAGAAGGTAAACCCTCTCAGTCATTGCTGTGCAATGCCAGCTTCCCCGAAAGGGCGAGCTTTTTAAGGAATTTTCTCAATCAGTATAGCAAAGGATGATAAAAATGGCAACTCAATTGAATTTTGCACAGCAGATGGATGCCGTGCTCAAGGAGCTGGGCGGCACCCGTCCGCGCCTGCTGCTCCACGCCTGCTGCGGGCCCTGCTCCAGCGCAGTGCTGGAACAGCTGTGCCAGTATTTTGAGATCACAGTGCTTTACTATAACCCCAACACATGGCCTGCAGAGGAATACCACCGCCGCGGTGAGGAACTGAAGAAGTTCGTGGCAGCAGCCCATCCTCTGGGCGTGACCGTGGTGGAGGACCACTACGACCCGCAGGAGTTCTACTCTGCTGTCACCGGCCTTGAAAACGAGCCGGAGCGTGGCAGCCGGTGCACGATCTGCTACCGGCTGCGGATGCGCCGGGCGGCGCAATACGCCAGTGAGAACGGCTTCGACTGGTTCACCACCACACTGTCCATCAGCCCGCATAAAGATGCCAAGCGCATCAATGCCATCGGGCAGGAGCTGGAAGCCGAGTTCGGCGTAAAGCATCTGCCTTCGGACTTCAAAAAGCACAACGGCTATCTGCGCAGCCTGCAGCTTTCGGAGGAATACGGCCTGTACCGGCAGGATTACTGCGGGTGCGAGTTCAGCGCGAAGGCAAGAGGGATCGAAAAGTAAGCCGTTATCGGGCAGGCCGCTTTTTTGCTTACTCTTCCGGCAGCTTTGCCACCAGCAGGGTGAAAATAATCAGCCCCACGCAGGGCACGATGTTGGAAGCCATACCGGCGGCAAGGCCAGCCTTTTCGGCTACGATGCCAATGATCCACGGCATGAGGATGGCACCGCTGGATGCCACCGGCAGCATGATGCCCATGCTGGTCACGCTGGTCATGCGGCCTGCGCTGGCGACCGCAGTGGGGTTCAGACCTGCCATGGAGAACGCAAATGCAAACAGCAGCACGATGGCCATGCCCTGCGTGTGGGCCATGACCAGCAGCACATAAAAGATCGTACACAGCACGCTCATGCCCACCATGGCCTTGCGCGGGTTCTTGAACGGGAACACGAATGCGATCAGCAGACGGGCCACCAGCGTGGCACCCCACATGACCGTGACGGTGTAAGCCGCCAGTGTGCCCGCAATGATGCCGCTGCCCTTGAAGTAAGTGACCATCCAGCCGTTGACGCTCTGCTCTGCAGCGTTCTGGAAGAACAAAAGGCCGGTCAGCATCCAGAACCGTGCCGAACGCAGAAAGCTCCAGTCAATGGCCTGCTTTTCCTTGGCATTCTTGGCCCTACCGCCGCCCAGCGGGGTAAAGGCATATACCAGCCACAGCACAAGTCCCAGTGCCGCCAGTAAGAACACCGCCAGCTCAGTGCTCACCTTCGCCGCTGCCGCAATGAGGAAGGGGCACAGCAGCGCACCGCAGGCGTAGCAGCTGTGCATCAGGTTCATGCCGCGGGTGCGGTCGGCAGAGTGATCGCTGACCAGAATGGTGCAGGTGTTGATAACACTGCCCTTGGCAATGCCCACCACAAAGAAAGCCGCTGCCAGCAGGATCTCTACACCGGTCAAGCCCATGATGCCGTAGCCCACCGCATAGCCGATGGTGAGCAGCAGCACACTGGGCTTCATGCCCAGTACACTGGGCAGCATACCAATGAGCAGGCCTGCCAGCAGATTACCCACACTCATAAGTGAGAGCAGGGTGCCGGTCGTGCCGTAGGCAAAGCCGTAGTGCTCCTGCAGCAGGCTGACCACCACGCCCGCACTGATGGCACAGATGCCGCTGAAGAAGAAAGTAAGAAAGCCTGTATTCCGCAGGCGTGCAGACTGTTGTTCCATAATCGTCCTCTTTCTGTGGAAATATCCTCCTTCTATTTAACCATAATTCCGCATCATTGCAACCGGATTTTCTTACAAAAAGTTGCAAAAAGCCCGCCGGGGCACGGACGATTTAAAATGCCCTCCGCTTGCGCTCTGGGCATCTTCAGCGGAAAAATCATTTTTAATTTCGCGTTTGGACCGCTCTGCGGAGCGCTCCAAACGCTTTTTTCACGAGAGGAGCTGTGACGGGAAAATGCATCTCATCTTTGCGACCTTTCTTGTGAAAATGGTAGAACGGAACGCCCACAGGCGTTCCGTTCTACCGAAATCCAGAAGAATATTTCCTTGAATTATGCCCAGAGCAACGCGGAGGGCATTTCCAATCATTTTCTATGCAAAAAGCCCGCCGGGCATCGCTGCACGGCGGGCTTTGGTTTACAGTTTACTCTGCCTTGGTCTCGGGCTTTGCCTCAGCCTTGGCTTCCGGCTTTGCTGCGGGGGCAGCAGCGGGAGCGGCGGGCTTCACCACGGGCTTCGGGGGATTGGGGTCATCCTTCAGCGGGAAGAGGATGATGTGCTTGGGGCACTTCTGGGCACACATGCCGCAGCCCTTGCACTTGTCATAGTCGATGCGGGCCACGCCGTCCACCACGTGGATAGCGTCGAACTTACAGGTGCGCTCGCACATACCGCAGGCAATGCAGGAGGTGGTGCAGGCCTTCATGGCCACAGGACCCTTGTCCTTGTTGGAGCACATGACCACCGGCTTGCGCGGGCCGCCCACGTCGATCATGATGACCTGCTTGGGGCAGATGTTTGCGCAGGCACCGCAGCCGGTGCACTTGTCCTTGTCCACCTTGGCAACACCGTCCACAATGTGGATGGCATCGAACTTACACACCTTGGTGCAGTCGCCCAGACCAACGCAGGCAAAGGAGCAGGTCTTGGGGCCGCCGTACAGGGCAGCAGCGGCTGCACAGGTCTGGATGCCCTTGTAATCATAAGCAGGCTTGCAGTGCTCGGAATTGCCCTGACACTGGACAACCGCCTTCTTTTCCACAGCGCTGGCCGTGCCGCCCATGATCTTGGCAATGGCAGCGGCAGCCTTGGGGCCGCCGGGTGCGCACTTGTCGCAGGGCACGCCGTCCATGACCACAGCCTTTGCGTAGTCCGCACAGCCTGCGTAGCCGCAGCCGCCGCAGTTTGCACCGGCAAGGCAGTTGGTAACTTCTTCAATGCGGGGGTCTTCCTCCACCGCCATGAACTTGGACGCTGCGACCAGAACGATCGCGCCGACCGCGCCCACGATGGTACACAGGATAACAGCAGATACAATATTCATAATCCTGTTCCTCCCTTACAGCGTGACATTGAACAGGTTTTCGACGATGCCGCCGAAGCCCATGAAGGACAGGCTGGTGATTGCTGCTGCGATCAGGGTGATGGGCAGGCCCTTGAAGGGTGCCGGGGGATCGCAGGCTTCCACGCGCTTGCGCACGCCGCTGAACATGACCATGGCCAGCATGAAGCCGCAGCCTGCGCCGATGGCACAGACCAGAGCCTCAATGTAAGCAACACCGAAGCCCAGAGCAGCCACATCTGCGCCGTAGTCGCCCACGACCAGAATGGTGACAGCCAGAACACAGCAGTTGGTGGTGATCAGGGGCAGGTAAACGCCCAGAGAGTTATACAGTGCAACCACGTACTTCTTGAGGAAGATCTCGATGAACTGCACCAGAACAGCGATGACCAGAATGAACACGATGGTCTGCAGGTAGCTCAGACCAGCCGGGTCCAGAATGAAGATCTGGATGGGGAAGGTAACGGCCGTTGCCATGAACATGACGAAGATGACGGCGCCGGACATACCAACCGCAGAATCCAGCTTTTTGGAAACGCCCAGGAACGGGCAGATACCGTAGAACTTCACCAGCACGTAGTTGTTGACCAGGATCATGCTGAAGAAGATCGCAGCGAGTTTTACTAACATCTTATTCTGCCTCCTTCTTCAGGTTATCAAGGTCGCAGCAGCTCTTGCGCTCGATGCGGGCATCCAGCTTGCCTTCCAGCCACACACAGCCGGCCATCAACAGGCCAAAGCAGAAGAATGCGCCGGGAGCCTGCGTCATGATGGAGACCTTGGCAACGCTTTCCGGGATCACCTGGAAGCCCAGCCATGTGCCGCTGCCCAGGATCTCACGGATGGAGGCCATCAGGGTAGCGGTGAGGGTGTAGCCAACGCCCATGCCCGCGCCGTCCAGTGCGGAGTCCACGATGCTGTTCTTGCAGGCGAACATCTCGGCACGGCCCAGAATGATACAGTTGACAACGATCAGGGGCAGGAACACGCCCAGAGCGTTGTACAGGCTTTCCATGTAAGCCTGCATGAACATCTGAACGATGGTCACGAAGCTTGCGATAATGACGATGTAGCAGGGCAGATGCACCTTGCCGGGGATCACCTTGCGCAGCAGGGAGATCATGATATTGGAGCACACCAGCACGAAGGTGAAGGCGGCACCCATGCCCAGAGCGCTGGAAACTGCAGTGGTAACTGCCAGAATGGAGCAGGTACCCAGAACCAGACGCAGAACGGGGTTTTCTTTGATAATGCCGTTGGTAAGGATGCTTACCTTGGACTTATTTTCTTGTGCCATTTCTTACCAACCTCCTTTACGCCAGCTCGTTGTAGCAGTTGACACAGTCATTGATGGCAGCAAACAGAGCGGTGGACGAAATGGTTGCGCCGCTGTAGGCATCGTAATCCTGATTCATCACAATGTTCTGGGTGCCATCCATGCCATCGAACTGCGCCAGGAAGTCGTCACTGCTCACGTTGGAGCCGATGCCCTTGGTCTGGGTAGAAGCGTCCACCCAGATGCCGGTCTCGGCACCATTGGCATCAAAGCCCATGATAACGGTCAGGATACCGCCGTCAAAGCCCTTTTCCTCGGCCTTGATCGCAGTGCTGCCGTCCGGAGCCTTGACCACGCCGGTGATGCCGGCGGTGGTGTAATCGGTCACTTCTTCCAGCTCGCTGGCATCCGAAACGGAGGGCAGCACGCCGACATAAGCGGCCAGAGTGGTGCGCTTGGTGTTCTCGGCAATGACCGGGGCGGTCATGCCGTTCACCAGTGCCAGCAGCAGGCTGGCGATCAGGGAGATAACGCTCAGCACAACAATGGGCTTGATAGTGCTCTCCCAGTTGGAAGACTTACTCATTTGCCAGCACCCTCCTTTGCTTTCTTTGCAGGCTTGATGTAGCCATACGGGGTCTGACGGGTCAGATCGTTGATGTAGGGGACCCACAGGTTCATGAACAGCAGTGCGAAGGACACGCCCTCGGTGTAGCTGCCCCAGTAACGGATGGCAAAGGTGACGATGCCCAGTGCCACGCCGTACACCAGCTTGCCCTTCAGGGTGAAGGGGCTGGTAACGTAGTCGGTAGCCATGAACACGGCACCGAACAGCAGGCCGCCGCTCAGCACGGCAACCAGAGCCTCGTGCACACTGTGGGTAGCAATGAGGTAGAACACGAACATGCTGCCGACGTAAGAAGCCGGGATGGCGATGCTGATGGTCTTGGTGGCCACCAGATAAATCAGGCCCAGCACGATGGCCAGTGCGCAGGTCTCGCCCAGCACACCGCCGTGGATGCCCATGAACAGATCCAGCAGGCTCAGCTTGGACTTATCGGCCACAGCCAGCGGGGTAGCGCTGGACAGCTGATCCACCGCTGCATCCGGGAACACCCACTTGTTCATGGAACCGGCAAAGCTGATGAACAGCACGATACGGCCCACCAGAGCGGGGTTGGCAAAGTTCATGCCGATGCCGCCGAACAGCTGCTTGACGATGACGATGGCCACCAGATCACCGATGATGAGCTGGCCGATGGGCATGCCCACGGGCACGTTCATGGCCAGAATGATGCCGGTGACGACGGCGGACAGGTCGCTGATGGGGTTGGGCTTCTTGAGCAGCTTGCAGTACAGCCACTCAAAGGCCACGCAGGCCACCACGGACACGGCTGTTACCAGCAGTGCACGCACGCCAAAAATGATGGCAGAGGCCACCACGCAGGGGCACAGGGCGACGATCACGTTGGCCATCAGGCTCTGGGTGGTCTCTTCGCTGCGCACATGCGGGGAAGCCGAAACAATAAGCTTCGTATCCATTACTTATTGCCTCCTTTTTTGATTTCACCAAGGTAGAACGCCTTTGCCAGACTCATCATCTGGGTAACAGGGCGCTTTGCCGGGCAGACGAACGAGCAGCTGCCGCAGTTGAAGCAGTAGTCTGCATGCAGCTTGCCCAGCTCCTGCACATCGCGTGCAGCGTATGCCTGATTGACCTCCACAGGCTCCAGACCCATGGGGCAGTACTCCACGCAGCGGCCGCAGCGGATGCAGGGATTCACCGGTGCAGGCTCTGCAGCGGCCTTGCTCAGGAAGATCAGGCCGGAGGTGGTCTTGGTGGTGGGGTAGCTCAGGTTCTCCACAGCGGGGCCCATCATGGCACCGCCGGCAACCACTTTGCCCAGCTCGCCCTTGACACCCGCAAAATCAATGATGTCCTGATAGGCAGTGCCCACGGGGACAACGATGTTCTGGGGCTTTGCGCAGGCGTCGCCGTCCACGGTGATGGTGCGCTCGACCACCGGCATACCGGTAGCCAGATACTTGCCAAGGGTGGAGACGCTGGTCACGTTCATGACGATGGCCCCGGCATCTGCGGGCAGACCGCCGTGGGGCACTTCGCGGCCCAGACACTTTTCAATAAGGATCAGCTCTGCGCCGGTGCCGTAGACACTGGGCAGGGGCTTGACCTCGATGGTGCTGTCGCCATTGGTCTTTTTGCACAGCAGGTCGATGCACTCGGGCTTGTTGTTCTCAATGCCGATGACGCACTTCGGGATGCCGGTGTACTGCAGCACGGCCTTGATGCCGCGGATGATATCATCGCTGCAGTTCAGCATCTCCTGCGTATCGCTGGTCAGCCACACTTCGCACTCGGAAGCGTTGATCAGCAGGGTATCCACCTGCTGCTTGGGCTGCAGCTTTACGTCGGTCGGGAAGCCTGCGCCGCCCAGACCGACCAGGCCGCACTCACGCACAGCCTTGAGGAAGCTGGCTTTATCGGTCACTTCCGGTGCCTTGACAGCCGGGTCCACGGTCTGTTTGCCATCGGTCTTGATGACGACAGAGTCGCACATGCGGCCATTGGACAGACGGAAGGGCTCCACTGCGGCAACCGTGCCGGAGACACTGGAGTGGATGTTTGCAGAGACGAAGCCGCCAGCCTCGCCGATCTTTGTACCAACGAACACCTCGTCGCCCTTTTTGACCAGAGCTTTGGCGGGAGCGCCGATATGCTGGCTCATAAGGATGCGTACCTGCGCGGGCAGAGGCATCGGGATCGGTTTGCTTGCAGCAGTTGCCTTGTCATGCGGCGTATGCGCGCCAAGCGCCGCACGTTTCAGCTTGTTCAACATGGAATTCAAATCCCCCATTCTGCTTGAATTGCCGCCCCCACGCCCATGCAGGCGCACTGGTACAGGGACAGCAGCTGCTTAACATGTTTATTGTATCATTTTGGCGTGGGAAGTCAACGACAATGGCACAAAAATGATGTATTTTCCTGAACTTTCTTTTCATTTTTTCGTGGTTATATACAACTAACCACCGTATTTTTCTTCCTGCATCCGGTGTTTGCCTTTGCAGACGAAATATGGTATACTATTGTCAACATTCACTTGCGGAACGTCCCCCGCTCCGCGCAAGACTTTTCCAAGGAGGCTTCAAACCATGAAAGTTCTCAAAGTGCTGCTCGCATTGCTCACCACGCTGGCCGTTGCCCTGACCGCCGCCCTGCTGCTTGTTCAGGATAAAAACGCGCCCCGCTATATCCAGATCTACGAAAACGAGCTGTAACACCCGTCTTGCACAAAAACAGCCCCCAGCCTGAACGGCAGCGCCGCCCGGGCTGGGGGCTTTGTGTTTTGCGGGACAAAAGGGCAGCAAAAAGCCCCGGCACACGGAGGGGTTCTCCGTGTGCCGGGGTGCTGCGCCGAAGCGCTTTTTCTTAAAAGGTGTTATGCCGCGTGGTTGGCATAAAGGATCACAACGTATTCCTTGCCGCCGATCTTGCCCATTGCCACGCCGATGTCAACATTGTCGCCCAGCGTGATCGCTCCGATCTTCACGGCTTTGTTGGATCCACTAGTCTCAGATCTGACGGCCTTCATCATCCACTCCATCTTGACGAGCTCCATATACGTTCCGCTGCTCTTGAACTGAACATTCGGAGCCGCATTGAGGATATACGCATTTTTTGTGATATCAATGCCGGCAGCCTGCACGACATCGTTGTCTGTCAGGATCGATTTCACATTCTCGCCCTTGTGCGCGTCCTGCCCGGCAACCTTGTCTGCTTCCTGCACCAGCTTTGCCGCCAGTTCGTCCAGCTCCTTGCTGTGGTTCGCGGTTCTGCCGTTCATGGTCATCTGATCCATTGCCACCTTCAGCAGTTCATCCTTCAGCGAAGCGCTGCTGCCGCAGCCCACCATCGCCAGTGCCAGAACCGCCGCCAATGCAGCGGCTGCCAGTTTCTTGAACAATTTCATGGTTTTGTTCCTCCTTTATGCTCCTATCAGCCTACGAGCATCCTGCTCTTAGAACCTCGACGGTCCGTTCATCAGCATGACAAAATACTCTTTGCCATTGATCTTGCCCACGGCAAATCCGTAACTGCTCGGATCCAGAACACCGCTGCCGATTTGCTCACTATCACCACTTATCAGCTCTAGTGCAAGCACCATTGCCTTCTCTTTATTTGCTGTGCTGCTGAGCAGCTTATAGTTTTCAACGGCCGATACACGGTAAGTTCCCTGTGCAGCGTCGATCCCCGCAGCCTTTACGACCTCTTCATCGGTGAGCAGATCCAGAACCGTTTCGCCTTTATTTTCAGCCTTTGCGGCAGCCTTGTCTGCCTCTGCCACCAGCTTTGCCGCCAGCTCATCCAGCTCTTTTTTGTTTGTGAGATCCTCGTCTTCCATTGCATAAAAGTCCGAGATCACGGCTTTCACCTGATCCAAAAGGCTGCTGCTGCCACAGCCCACCATGGTCAGTGCCAGAGCAGCCACCAGCATGACCGCCGCCAGTTTCTTGAACAGTTTCATTTTTTTCTCCTCCTTTTTATCAAAAAGGTATTTCACATCCAGACCGAACCCCTCCGGTCTGTTTTATCTATTGTACCCCCCCCCCGGCAGCAACGTCAATTCGCAGAAAAAACAAAAAACACGTCCGCCTTTTGGCACAGATGCGCACCGTTTTGGGGCTTCGGCGTATCCTTTGGCAGGAAAGCACAGCACCGCGCCGGAGCTTTTTGTGTTTTTTCATGGCATACAAAAAACACCGCCGGGTCTCCCTCAGCGGTGTTTTTAGGCAAAACATTCCTTTTAGTAATCTTTTTCGCAGCCCAGCAGGTATTTCATGTGCTCAAAGGTGCGGTCATGCCCAAGGTCGCGCACCATTTTCAGCAGCTCTTCCAGCAGGGCACGGGTCTCCGGGTGGAGCAGGTAGTGGGTCTTGCTGCGCTCGTAGTATTCCCACGGGGAAGCATCGGTGTACTTGTCGCCCAGATAGATCTGGCTGGCGGCCACGCGGTCGCACACCATCTCGCACACATAGCGCAGGGGCATCTTCATGCCGGCAAGGCCGGTCTTGTTGATGCTGTAATCGATCCAGTATTCCAGATGGTGCTTGTTGCGGCCCTTGTGGTGCAGCCACGCGGAGGAATAGCCCCGCGCCAGACGTTCCGCTTCGTTGGGGCTGTGGTCACCCTGATAATAGATGCAGCCCGGAATGAACTCGGTAGGGCTGTACTTGCTCAGGTCGTGGGCAAGGCCCTGCTCATAGAGCCCGCAGGCAAAGCAGTATTTCATCACCAGCAGCTTGTGCCGGGTGATGGTCTCAAAATGGCCCTTGATGTTCATTTGGCGTTCCTCCTAATAACCCTCTCAGCCATCGCTGCGCGATGTCAGCTCCCCCGAAGGGGGAGCTTTTTCCCTGCGAATCGGCAAGTTTTTCCTGCAAACAGAAGGTTTTCTTTTCCTCCACAGCGCATAAAGCTCCCCCTTCGGGGGAGCTGGCGCACGTCAGTGCGCCTGAGAGGGTTCATCCCCTCCACTGCACCGTGATACGTCCCTCTTTCAGCCCGCGCAGATCATTGCTTTCGGAAAAATCCTCCCGGTCCATGGTCAGGTTGGGGTTGTAGTAGGGGTCGTGCAGGATGTTTGCCTTGCCGCGCACGGCATACAGCCGCTTCTGCTCGGCGGCAAAGCGCCGGGCCTTCACCGGGTCTTTTTCGTCGCCGCCGCGGCTCTTGCTCTCGTAATGGGTCAGCTGAGCATAGGGTGTCCACGCAATGCGGTATCCTGCATCCCGCACCCGCAGGCAGAAATCCACATCGTTGAAGGCCACCGCAAAGGCTTCGTCCAGACCGCCCACTTCGTCCCACACGCTGGTCTTTACCAGCAGGCAGGCACCGGTGACGGCGGAAAAGTCCTGCACCGTTGCAGCGCGGAACATGTAGCCGCTGCCGCCCGCCTTGCGGTATTTGTGGCTGTGGCCCGCGTAGCCGCCAAGGCCGGTCACAACGCCCGCATGCTGCAGGGTCTCGTCCGGGTAAAAAAGCTCCGCGCCGCAGATGGCCGCGCCGCCGGGGTGAGCACACTGCCGCAAAAGCTCCGTGAGCCAATCCGCATTGCGCACCTCCACGTCGTTGTTCAGCAGCAGCAGGTAATCCCCGCTGGCGTACTGCCGGCCAAAGTTGTTGATGCCGGAAAAGTTGAAGCCCTTCTGCGGGTAGTTGACCACCTGCAGGCCATCGTAGCGCTGCCGGGCTTCCTTATAATAGGTAAAGGTGGCCGGGTCGGTGGAGTTGTTCTCGATGACGATGACCTCAAAGTTCTCCCAGCTGGTTTTGGTCCAGATGCTGTGCAGGCACTTTTCCAGATCCCCGGTGTGGTCCTTGTTCGGGATGAGGATGCTCACCTTCGGGTCGCCCACGATATCCCACTTCACCCGGTAGGTACTGGGGAACAGGCCATCCTCCACGGTGCCGGTGCGCCCGGTGCGGGCCAGATGGTCGGCCAGCGCCTTTTTGGCTGCTGCCGCCACATAGGGCTTGGCATCGGTGCCGCCGGAAGTGGAGCCTGCGTGCACCCGCCAGTAGTACAGCACCTGCGGCACATGGGCCGCGCCGCCGGTCTTTTCGGCAAGGCGCAGGAACAGGTCGTGATCCTGACTGCCATCGCACTCCGGCCGCTCCCCGCCGATCTCATCCCACAGCGCCTTTTGGAACACCGCCAAGTGGCAGATGTAGTTGCAGCACAGCAGGTAGTCCGGGGCGTAATCCGGCTTGAAGTGGGCCACCATGGGCCGCTGAATGCTCTTGGAAAAGAGTGCTTCATCGCTGTAGAGGAAGCCGTCCGGCTCGCCCTGCGCCCGCAGCTGCAGAATGGCTTTGCCCATGGTGTACAGGGCGTGGGGCGCAAGGATATCATCGTGGTCGGCAAGGGCCAGATATTCCCCTGTGGCAAGCTCTGCCGCAGCATTGGTGTTGGCCGCAATGCCTTTGTTTTCGATCTTTTTGTATACGATGCGTTGATTCTTTGTCTGATATTCCTCCACGATGCGCTTCACATCGGCATGTTCTGCATCGGAAGCATCCGCAAGGCAGAGCTGACCGTTGGGGGCCGTCTGGTTCACAAAGGAATCCAGAAATTCCCGCAGGTATTTTTCCGGTGTATTATACAGCGGGGTCAGAATGCTGATGGTGGGCAGGCCGCAGTCTGCCGCCGTTTTGCCGGCCATTTCAGCCCGCTGGGCTTCCAGCACCTTTTTGGCGGGCAGATAGCGGGCACGCTTGCCAAAGCAGCGGCGCTTGACAAAGCCCGCGCCCCGTTTGAGCATGGTGGGCAGGCCCTCGTCCTTCGTCAGCTGCACCGCATAGCCTGCCAGTTCTCTGGCACGTTTCAGTCGTACATTCATATCAGGCCTCGCCGCGCTGCGTTGCCTTGTAGGCCGCGCAGACCGTTGCCGTATCGCCGTTCATTTTCAGGTGGCCGTGGCTCAGCCATGCCACCTTGCTGCACATGCGCTCGATCTGCTCAATGGAGTGAGACACCAGAATGACCGTGGTGCCGCCCGCCATCAGCTCCTGCATCCGCTTTTCGCACTTCTGCTGGAACAGGAAATCGCCCACCGAAAGCACCTCGTCCGCAATGAGGATATCGGGCTTGGTGATGGTGGCAATGGCAAAGCCGATGCGGGCCACCATGCCGGAGGAGTAGTTCTTGAGCGGCACATCCAGAAAGTTCTGCAGCTCGCTGAACTCCACGATCTCATCAAATTTTTCGTCCAGATACTTGGGCGAGAAGCCCAGCACCGTGCCGTTCAGATAGATGTTCTCGCGGGCAGTCAGGTCCATATCAAAGCCCGCGCCCAGCTCGATGAGCGGGGCGATGGAGCCGCGGACCGTCACCTTGCCCTTGCTGGGCTTGTACACGCCCGCAATGGTCTTGAGCAGGGTGGACTTGCCCGAGCCGTTCAGGCCCACAAGGCCGTAGAAATCGCCGGGCATGATGTCCAGACTCACGTCCTTGAGTGCGTAAAATTCATCGTACTGCAGGCGGCCCTGCACCATGGCCAGAAAATACTCTTTCAGGCTCTCATGCTTTTCCTTGGAGAGGTTGAAGCACATGGAAACATTGTCCACTTTGATGATCGGTTCCATTGTTCTTCCTCCTTAAATATGCAGCACAAAGCGGTCCTGCGTTTTGCGGAATACCCACACGCCCACCAGCATGGAGAGCACGGCGCAGCAGCCGCACACCGCGAACATGTTGAAATCCAGCGGGATGCCCCACATCACGGTACGGCGGAAGCCTGTGATGTACCAGTACATGGGGTTCAGCTTGATGAGCTGCTGCATGTTGAACCCGCCGATGGAAAAGGTCATCTGGGTGGGGTCGTAGAAGATGGCGGAAAAATACAGCAATGCGGTGATGAACACGCTCCAGATGTGCATGATATCCCGGAAGAACACGGTAGCCGCTGCCAGAAGCAGGCCCACGCCCAGACTGAAGAAGAACAGCGTCACCAGCGGGTAGACCGCCTCGATGAGGGTCAGGTGGAAGGGTGCACCGGTAAAGATCATGACCAGCAGCAGCGCCACAAAGCTGAACACGCAGTTCACCATGGCAAAGCAGCACTTTTCCAGCGGGAAGATATACTTGGGGATATACACCTTTTTGAGCAGGGGCGCAGCGCCCAGCACACTGCTCATGCCGGTGGAGGTGGCCTCGTTGAAGAAGTTGAACAGCAGCTGGCCGCACATCAGGAACACGGCAAAGTTGTCGATGCCGCTGCCCCGCATGTCCATCAGACTGCTGAACACGGCCCAGTACACAAGGCACATGAGCAGCGGGTTCAGAACGCTCCACACCACGCCCAGCACGCTGCGGCGGTATTTGAGCTTGAAGTCACGGCTGACGAGGTTCCACAGCAGATAGCGGTAGCGCCAGAAGCCGTTCCACATTGCTTTGAATTTTGCCACAGGCGATCACCACTTTTCAAAATATTCAAACTTCTGTGCAGCAAAGGGCTCGTGCAGCTTGTCCTTTGCGCTGGTCTTGTGCTCGCAGCCGCAGTCCGGCCACTGCACGTTCACGGTGGGGTCATCGTAGGGGATGCCGCCCTCGCTGGTGGGGTCGTACACATCGGTGCACTTGTAGCAGAACTCTGCCACATCGCTCAGCACCAGAAAACCGTGTGCAAAGCCCTCCGGGATGTAGAACATCTTCTTGTTCTCCTCGGAAAGGGTCACGCCCACCCACTTGCCGAAGGTGGCGCTGTGGGGGCGGCAGTCCACGGCCACATCGAACACCTCGCCCTTGGTCACGCGCACCAGCTTGCCCTGCGTGTGGTTCTTCTGGAAGTGCAGGCCGCGCAGCACGCCGCGGGTGGAGCGGCTCTGGTTGTCCTGCACGAACTCCTTATCGATGCCGGCTTCGGCAAACTGATCCTTCTGATAGGTCTCCATAAAATAACCGCGGTCGTCGCCGAACACCTGCGGCTCAATGACCACAACACCGGGGATCTCGGTCTGAGTAAACGTAAACTTGCCCATATTTTGTACCTCTCTTTTTGTGAAGCATGTTTGTTTTATCTGGAAAAGTCTGTTCGACGCAGGCTTTTGCGCTTATTTGCCGCGGCGGGTCTGTCCCTGTTCCGTGCGCGTTCTGCGGCGTTTCTTCTGCCAGGTGATGAACCGCACCACCAGAAAAGTCACCAGCGCTGCCGCTGCGGTGGACCCCAGCGAGATGCCCAGCAGCCAGAATGCATGGCTTTGGGGCTTTACCGCCTTGGCCGCTTCCAACTCCTGACCGGTGCTGTTCTCCAGCAGTTCAGGCAGGCCGGAAATTTCCGCATCCACACGCACGCTGGTGCTCTCCTGCTTTTCGCCGCCGTGGACGGTGTACACAGCGTACACCTCCGGGTCGGAGCCAAGGACATAGCTTTCCGGCAGTTCCAGCGTCACCTCCACATCGTCGGCAGTCAGGCCGTTGGCCAGCAGCAGCCGCACGCCGGGGTCGGAGACGGTCACGGTGCCAAGGCTCCCGCCGCCGCCCACCACGCTCAGCGGTGCTGTGATGCCCTGCGCGGGCAGGTCGGTGTAGCCGGTAAAGGTGCTGAACGCATAATCCAGCAGAGTGCGGACATCGTTGTATTTATCGGTGCTCAGCTCGCTCTGCATGGTCACGCAGATGAGCCGGACGCCGTTCTGCTCTGCAAGGCAGACATAGCTGTAGCGGGCCGTGTTGGTATAACCGAGCTTGGAACCCAGAATGGACGAGATGTAGTACCGGCTGGAGCCAATGCGCATCTTGTCCTGCTGGGAAAAGTAGCGGGTCACGGGCTGGATGTTGGTGGGGTCCATGGTGTACATCTCATTGCGGGTGAACACCTGCTCAAAGCCCGGCTGCTCCAGTGCCCAGCGCAGGATCTGCGCCATATCGTAGCAGCTGGTGTAGTGGTCCTCGTCGCTGATTCCGTGAGGGTTTGCAAAGTGGGTGTGCGCAAGGCCCAGCTCTTCTACCCGCGCATTCATCTTTGCCACGCCGTCCGCGATGGTGCCCTCTCCCACATATTCGGCCAGCAGGTTCGCGCCGTCGTTGGCACTGGCCATCTGGGTGGCATACAGCGCATCCGTCAGGGGGACTTCTTCGCCTTCAAGCAGGGCGATGTGGCTGGAATCGGTGCCTGCCAGCGAGTACACATCCTCGTGGCTCACGGTCAGCTTTGTATCCTCCCAGTTTCCCTGCGCCTTTTCGCAGGCAAGGCCCAGCGTCATCACCTTGGTGATGGATGCCGGGTGCAGCTCTTCGTTCATATTCTGCTGTGCCAGCACAAGGCCGGTGTCTGCATCGATGATGCAGTAAGCGCGGGTGGCACCAAGGGCAGGGCCAGCCGCCGCTGCCCCCGGCACGAACACGCAGATCATAAGCAGCACAACGCACAGCGCCGCTGTCAGTTTTTTCATCTGGTTTTTCTCCATTGAGCGTTTTTCTGCCCGTCGTACTGCACCGGCAAAGCATCAGGTAATAGTATACCACACTTTGCCCCGGCTGAAAAGACATTCACGCGTCGCGATTTCCCAGAAGCACCGGCTGCATCTGCCGCCCGGCCAGCGCAGCGTCCAGTGCAGCAGGCAGACGGGCAAAGTCCGCTTTCAGGCTGTTGGGCTTGTGGGTGGGGTCATCCTGCCCGTAGGGCACAAAATAATAGTGCTTGCGCTGGTAGAGCCGGGCCATGTTCTCCCATGATGCGCCCAGCCCGTCGTTTGTGGAAACGCCCACCACCACCGGGCATCCCACCCTCAAAAGGCTTTTTGCCGCCAGCGTTACCGGCGTATCGGAAATACCCGCCGCCAGCCTTGCCAGCGTGGCCCCGGTGCAGGGCGCAATGACCAGCGCCTGTGCCATCTGTCTGGGGCCCAGCGGCTCCACGGCCTGCAACGTGTCCAACACTGCATGGCCGGTAAGGGCTTCCAGCCGTTCCTGCCAGAACTGCCCGGTGCCAAAGCGGGTATCCTGCTTTGCGGCAAAGCTCATGATGGGCAGCAGCTCCCAGCCCTGTTCTGTCAGCTGCTGCGCTGCCGCAAGCGCCGCTTCCAGTGTGCAGAAGCTGCCGCACACCGCAAATGCAATGCGTCCTTTTTTCTGCGTTCTCATGTGTGTTCCTCCCGCTCCTGCAAAATGGTCAGCACGGTGCGCGCCACCGCTTCCCCAGCCGTGTCCGGCGCACAGGCGGCGGGCAGGCTGAGCGCATGGATGGCCTTGCAGCCCAGCCGCTGCGCCGCAGCAAAGTCGGTGCCGCCGGGCTTTGATGCCAGATCTACGATCAGGCTGCCGGGCCGCAGAGCCGCCAGCACCGGCTCGGTCAGCACCGGGGCCGGGATGGTGTTCACCACCGTATCAAAGGCCGGAGCCAGCGCGGCCAGCCGGGCAAGCTCTGCACCCCGCAGATTAAGGCTCTCGGCCAGCGCACGCTGTTCGGCGCGCCGGGCACAGACAGTCACATTTGCCCCCAGTGCCGCCAGCCGCACCCCCAGCGCCTGCCCCACCGGGCCAAAGCCCAGCAGCAGAAGGTTTGTGCCCCACAGGGTACGGGTGCGCTCGGCCAGCAGGATGCCAATGCAGCCCTCCGCCGTAGGGATGGCATTGTACACCGTCAGCTCCGGTCGGGCAAAGTAATCCACCAGCTCCACGCCAGCTTCCTGTGCGATGGTCTTTGCCTGAACTGAGAGCCTGCCGCCCAGTGCCACCGCACCGGGCTTTGCGGCCCGCAGCAGCTCTGCCAGCGGGGTGCGGGCCGCATCCAGCGGCAGAGGCAGCAGGATATAATCTGCCAGTGCAACCTGTTCGGCTCCGCCCACCGCATAACCTGCTCGTTCCAGCACCCGGCCTGCCGCCGCCTGCCGGGCATCGGTGCCCACCACCGCAACCAGCTTTTTCGCTTCCATGCCGCATCCCCCTTTGCCTGCTCGTGGGCCATCCTATGCAGGAAGATGGAAATACGTGAGCGGGACAATTTTGAATGCGCTCCGCGCTGCTCTGCGCATCTTCAGCGGAAAAAAATTTTTAAATTTCGGATTTCAGGAAAGTCTGCGGACTTTCCTGAAACCCATTTTCACGGGAAGGGACTTGGGCCCGACAAGTTCCGCAGGCCGCGACAAACGCGAATAAAAAATAAAATTTCCGCTAATTATGGTCAAAGCGAACGCGGCGGCCATTTAAATCTGTATCCATACAAAAAGAGACTGCCGCACGCAATGCACAGCAGTCCCTTTGAAAAACTATTTTTACGGAATGCGCCGCCCTGACATCCGGCGCATCTTTTATTTTACGAACTTTGCCACAGCACGGGCTACGATGCCGCCCAGAATGCCGGAGACAAGGAACTCGGCCACGCCCTGCACGCCGACCAGCAGCACCACGAACATGAAGGGGTTCGCAGCACCCTTGACGGACACGAGGTTCTGCACGTAGTCACAGCCGTAGAAGGCCAGCACGATCCAGCCCATGAAGAACACCGTGTTCAGGAACGGGGCGCTCATGGCGCTGACGATGTAGCTCCATGTGCCGGGCTTGTCAAAGCGCTTCAGGCTGCTGAAGATCAGGCCGCAGCACAGGCCCATCAGCACGCGCATACCCACGCACAGGATAAAGGTGTTCACAGGGCTTACCTGAAACAGCGCACCCGTCATAGCGGAAGCACCGGTGATGGCATCGTAGAAGCTCACTGCGCCGAACACACCGCCCAGCAGCGCGCCCACAGCGGGGCCCATGGTGATGGCACCCACTGCAATGGGAAGGGTCAGGAAGCTCATGTACAGCGGGCCAACAGGCACACTGCCCAGACCCACCATCTTCATGACCAGCTCAATGGCAACCAGCAGCGCCACACGGGTAAGAGTTTTTGTATTTTTCATATTCAGTTTTCCTCCTGCTGCCGTTCCGCCCTATACGTCGGATACGGCGCAAACCTGCCCGCTCTATGCGGGTTTTAAAGTAGATATTCAAACAATTTGGAGCGCGTTTTTGTCAGGGCGTGTTCCAATGGGAAAGGCTTTTTCAGTGGTCGCACGGGAAGCGGATGCCCGCATTGCGGCGGGCCACCGTGAGCACACGGCTCACCGCGATGGTGGTATCCTGCATCCGGCCGCACAGCTCCTGATCTCCGCTCTCCAGCGCACGGGCAAAGGCTTCAAACTCTGCCGCCTGCCGGGGCCTGCCGCCATTCAGGTTATAGTGCTCTTCCTTGCCCTCGTTAGGGTGGAAGGTGATGCCGCCGCAGCAGTTGGCGGTGGACTTCTGCAGGATATAGCCCTTCGTGCCCTGAATGATGTACCGGGCCGGGGCCTCGCAGTCCTTGGCGGCGATGCTCACGGCCTTGAAGCCGCTGTAATCCATGGTCAGGATGCCGCTGGTGTCGATGCCACGCTCCATGTTGGCGGTATATTTGGCCTGATTCGGCTCCCCGAACAGGCCCACGATGTAGCTTACATTATATACGCCAAGATCCATCAGGGCACCGCCGGCACAGGCCGGGTCAAAGGCAGGCTGTACATCGCCTGCACAGAAGGCATCGTACCGGCTGGAATACTGGCTGAAATTGCACTGTACCAGCTTCACGGTGCCAATGCGGGGCAGCAGCTCCCGGATCTTTGCGTAGTTTTCAAGGTACTGGGTGGTGATGGCTTCAAACAGGAACACCTTTTTGTGCCGTGCCAGATTTACCAGTTCTTCAGTCTGGGCCGCCGTGGGTGCCAGCGGCTTTTCCACAATCACATGTTTGCCTGCTTCCAGCGCCACGCGGGCATAGCGCACATGCTGCAGGTTCGGCACTGCAATGTACACCACATCCACCCACTGCAGCAGTTCCAGAAAATTGGTGGTGTGCTGCGGCACGCCGTACTGGCCGCAAAGGCTCTGAGCCAGCTCGGCACTGCGCTCGGTGCTGCAGATGGCCTGCACCGTAAAAGGCGTGTGCTCTGCAAGCCATGGCAAAAATTCCCGCACGATCTTGCCCGTGCCAAGAATGCCTAATTTCATCTGATTTTTCTCCCCATCCTGTCGTTGGTCAGCCTACCAGCGCTTCCGGCTCGCGGCGGGTGCGCTTTTTGGGGTAGGTGCGCTGTTTTGCATGGCCGTGCTGGTTCTGTCGGCCATAGTGCCTGCCGCCGCCCGCACTGTGGTGCTGCGGCTGGGACGCATTGAGCTGGTACAAAAGGGCAAGTCCCTTCATCAGCAGCTCCGGGTCGTAGGTCAGCGGGTGGCGGCACAGCGGTGTCACATACTTTGCCAGCCCTCCTGTTACCACCAGAGTGGCCGGACGGCCAAGCTCTTCCTCAATGCGCTGCACCATGCCGTCAATGAGCACAGCCGTGCCCATCACGGAGCCGGACAGCATGCATTTTTCGGTGTTGGTGCCAATGGCGCTTTTGGGCGAGCCAAGATGCACCTGCGGCAGCTGGGCACAGCGGTCGCCCAGTGCCCGCAGCCCGGTGGAAAGCCCCGGGCAGATGACACCGCCCCGGAACACGCGGTTCTCGTCCACCACATTAAAGGTCGTGGCAGTGCCAAGATCCACCGTGACCACCGGCAGCGGAAAATTTGCCGCCGCATAAGCCGCATCCACAAGGCGATCCTTGCCCACGGCGTGGGGTTCCTCCACCCCCATGGTCAGTCCGGTTCGGATCTCCGGCGAGACGATGACCGGCTTCCTGCCCGTATAATGGCGGGCACACTCGGCCAGTGCCCCGGTGATCTGGGGCACCACGCTGGTGAGCACAGCGCCCTCAAAGCGCATGGGGCGCTCAGGATGGCGGCGGTGCGCAAAAATTTTATCCATTTCGGCACGATATTCTGCAGCCGTGCGGGTACGCACCGTGTCCATGCGCGCCACAAAGCATACACGTCCGTCCCGAATGCCCCCAAGGGCGACGGTGGTGTTGCCTATATCAATGGCTAAGATCATAATTCTGTTTTCCCTTTATAACGCGGCCGTATCCGGCAGGACGGCGGAGAAAGCTCCCCGATGGCCTGCCCCTCACCGCAGTCTGTCTATTCTTTGTCAAGCTGTATTTTACCGCATTTTGTCCCCAGTTACAAGCCTGTACAAAGATTTTGTTGTGCTGGCGGAACTTTTGCATTATACTAAGGGAAGATATGTGGAAACAGTATGTTTTTGCAGGAGGTTTTACCAATGGATCTGAACGGAAAATGCGTCCTTCTGGGCGTAAGCGGCGGCATTGCCGCCTATAAAATGGCCAACGTGGCCAGCGCACTGCGCAAGCTGGGAGCCGATGTGGAGGTCATCATGACCAAAAATGCGACCCAGTTCATCACTCCTCTCACCTTTGAGACCCTCACCGGCCACAAGTGCATGGTGGATACCTTTGACCGGGATTTCAAGTTTGAAGTCACCCACATCTCGCTGGCAAAAAAAGCCGATGTGATCCTTGTCGCCCCGGCCACTGCCAACGTCATCGCCAAGATGGCCCACGGCATCGCCGATGATATGCTCACCACCACAGTGTTGGCTGCAAAGTGCCCCAAGCTCGTTTCTCCGGCCATGAATACCGGAATGCTGGAAAACCCCATCACGCAGGATAATATCGCCACGCTGGAACGCTACGGCTTCACGGTGATCCCCTCCGAGAGCGGCGTGCTGGCCTGCAAGGATGTTGGCAGCGGCCGTCTGCCTAAGGAAGATGTGCTGATCGAGTATATCCTGCATGCCATTGCCCGGCCCAAAGATCTTGCCGGTCTGCGCATTGCCGTCACCGCCGGCCCCACGCAGGAGCCGCTGGACCCGGTGCGCTACCTCACCAACCATTCCACCGGCAAGATGGGCTATGCCCTTGCCCGGGCTGCCGCCATGCGCGGCGCGGATGTCACCCTTATCCACGGCGAGACCGCCCTGCAGCCGGTCAAGTTTACCACCGATGTGCCCGTGACCACTGCTCAGCAGATGTACGAAGCCGTCACCAGCCGCTTTGATGCTACGGATGTGCTCATTATGGCCGCTGCCGTGGCCGACTACCGCCCCGCTGCCGTGGCAAACGACAAGATCAAAAAAAAGGACGGCGACATGTCCATCCCTCTGGAACGCACGCCGGATATTCTGGGCACCATCGGCCCCCAAAAGACCCACCAGTTCCTGTGCGGTTTTTCCATGGAGACCCGCGATCTTGTGGAAAACTCCTCTGCAAAGCTGACTAAAAAGAATCTGGACATGGTGGTTGCCAACAACCTGAAAGTGGCCGGTGCCGGTTTTGGTGTGGACACCAATGTAGTCACCCTCATTACCCCGGACGGCACCCGTGAGCTGCCGCTGATGAGCAAGGCCGATGTGGCCGATGCCATTCTGGATGAAATTTTAAAACGCCGCTCCCAGTGAGAAAAAGTGGCTGTCGCATGTGCAACAGCCACTTTTTTATTTTTCCTTCCGTGCAAACACGATGCCAATGGTACCCGGGCCGGAATAGCCGCCGATGGTGGTGCCGATGTCTGTCTCGTGGCATTCCTTGAAACTTCCGTATTTCTTCAGCCCCGCCTTCACTGCGTCCATGCAGCCGGGCTTCGGCTGGCAGGAGGAGATGAACACAAGGCTGTCCTCGATGTCGTCGCGTTCCACCAGACGGTCGGTGATGTACTTGCCCACGCAGATGGGCAGGCTGCCGCGGTATTTTTTGACTACCTTCAGTTCGCCGTCGATCACTTCCAGTGCGGGCTTGATGCCCAGCAGGTTTGCCCCGAAGGCCAGCACACCGGAGCAGCGGCCGCTCTTGGCCATAAAGTCCAGCCGGTCCAGTACAAAGCTCAGCTCTACCCGTTTGGCAAGGCTCTGCAGCCGCATCGTAATGTTGCGGGGGGGCAGGCCATCTGCAGCCCACTTGGCCGCTTTCAGCACCAGATAGCCCTGCCCGGTACAGATATTCTGGCTGTCCACCACATAGACATTCTCGAATTCGCCTGCCGCCAGCTTCGCATTCTGGAAGCAGGACGAAAGCTTGCTGCTAACCGAAATATGGATCACCGCATCGCACTCTTTGGCAAACGGCTCAAAAAATTCGGTATATTCCACCAGATTTGCGGCGGCGGATTTGGGCATTTTGCCGCCCGCATTCACATAGGCAAACACATCTGCCGGATGGATCGTTACGCCGTCCAGATAGCTATCCTCGCCCATCAGAATGTGCATGGGCATCAGGGCAATGTCCCACTGTGCCAAAAGCTCTTCGGACAGGTCGCAGGTGCTGTCCGCTGTGATCTTGATTCTCACATTATTTCTCCTTTTATAAAACCGTTCTGCATCCTCTGTCGGACGCACCGACGATCCCTTAAAAAATTGTCCTTTTCTATTTTACCACAGATGATTCAAAGTTGTTAAGTATTTTGTAAAGGCAAATGTAAATCTTTTATGAAGAAGTTCCCGGTTTCGGTTTTCTTGTACACTTATCACAAATTCCGAATTGGATTTATGGTTCTTTCCGAAAATTCGGGTTTACCTGTTTATTTTGTCCGCCAAAAATTATATAATAAGATGTATCCTAATAGAATGGATTGAATCGGTCTGCTCTGCGGCCGTTATTTATTTGGAGGTTGCCTTATATGTTCATGTACACCGATTACAACCAGCGCCTGCTGGACAATGTAAAAAAGATCCACTTCATCGGCTGCGGCGGCAGCGGCATGTATCCGCTCATCCAGATCCTTGCCGCAAAAGGTTACGAGATCTCCGGCAGCGATGTGCTGGATGGCAGCATCATCCGCTACGAGCGTGAGATGGGTGTCAAGGTCAGCCTGGGTCACAGCGCCGATAATGTGATCGGCACCGACATGGTGGTCTACTCTGCCGCCATTTCCAAAGATAACGTGGAGCTGAATGCCGCTGCCTCCTACGGCATCCCCACCATCGAGCGCAGCGTTCTGCTGGGTTACGTGAGCCGCCTGTACAAACAGAGCATCTGCGTCTCCGGCACTCACGGAAAAACCACCACCACTTCCATGATCACCACCGCGCTGGAGCTGGCAGGCCGCGACCCGTCTGCCGTCATCGGCGGCAAGCTTCCGCTGATCAATGGCTACGGCAAGGCCGGCAAGGGCGACGATATCGTAATTGAGTCCTGTGAATTTGCCGAGACCTTCCTGAAACTGACCCCGTACCTGTCCGTTGTGCTGAACATCGACAACGACCATCTGGATTACTACGGCAGCATGGGCGAACTGAAGTTTGCCTTCAAGCGCTTTGCCCTCATGACCAAGTTCATGATCTTTGCCAACGCCGACGACAAGAACACCATGGATGTCATGTACACGCTGGACCGCCGCGTGCGCACCTTTGGCATCCAGAACGACGGCGATTATCAGGCATTGAACGTGAATGAATACAAGCCCGGCTTCTTTGAGTTCGACCTGAAGGAGTGGAACAAGGTCACCGGCCATATCCGTCTGGCTGTGCCCGGCTACCACAACATTTACAATGCGCTTGCCATGTGCGCCGTCTGCCGCTTCATCGGCCTGACCGTGGAGCAGTGCGCCGATGCAGCCCTGAATTTCAAGGGCGCTGGCCGCCGCTTTGAGGTCTACGGCGAGTGTAACGGCGCTTTGGTCGTGGACGATTATGCACATCATCCCACCGAGCTGCGCGCTACCCTGACCACTGCCAAGGAGATGGGCTACAAGCGTCTGATCGCCGTCCACCAGCCGTTTACATACAGCCGCACCAAGCTGCTGTTCAACGACTTTGTGGATGTGCTCAAGATCCCCGATATCACTGTGCTGACCCCGATCATGGGCAGCCGTGAGCCCAACGATCCCACCATTACCAGTGCAAAACTGGCCGCTCAGATTCCCGGCTCTGTTCTGGTGAACAGTCTGGAGGAGGCCGCCGAGTGGGTCAAGCAGAACGCCCGGGAGGGCGATCTGGTCATCACCCTCGGCTGCGGCGACATCTACAAGGCCAGCAAGATGATGGTGGCTGATAATAAGTAAAGTCCAGCCAATAAAATATGCGGCCCCGTCACGTTGAATGCTCAACGCGGCGGGGCCGTTTTTTCTACTTTTATTCAGAAATGCGGTAATGTCCGACGATGTCCGTTCGTTTTTCCAGAACGTCCTGCTCATAAGCCGTCTGCCATGGTTCATTGTGGTGAATGACATAGGGCACTCCGTTTTTATTTCGCCGGTCAGACACGATGCCGATATGTTTTTCAAAGATCACGATATCACCGCCCTGCCATTGTTCCGTTTCGGAAACATTGGTGGTCAGCTTGACCGCATTACGAGAGAAAAACACTTTCAGGTTCCGTACCCTGCGAAAGTCTATATTTTTATCCGGCGTTGTAATTCCATATTCTTCCGGATATTCCCGAATGTCCGCATCTACCAGAGCCTGCAGATCATATCCCGCATTTTTCAAGGCATATGCTACCACATCAGTGCACACTCCATAGCCGTCGTCGGGATAACCGGTCTCATAATAGCGGCTTTTGTATTTTGGACGTGTACTCACATATGCCAGTGCGCCGTTCAGGATATCTGTCTGGTCGTCTACACCGTCACCGTCTGCGTCTGCCGTGCTGTGCAGCTGCGGGTTCTGGCCGGAAAATCTATCCTTCGGTCGAACAGCAGAAGTGTGCTGACGACGGCATAAAATCAAAATGGCAAGAGCCGCCAGCAGGAACAGCCCCACCGCCCTGACTGCAGATTTTCGCCTCACCTCATATTCCCCCTTTTGATAGACACGATCTCTCCGAGCCTTTTCGTGCACTGTACGCGCAATATGCAGCAAAAATTTCTGAAGCAGATCAAACAAGAAAAAACGCCTTGAGATTTCTCTCAAAGCGTTTTTGTTCAAGTCGGCGACTACCTATTTTCACGCGCCGTTTCCAGCGAACTATCTTCGGCACAAGTGAGCTTAACTTCTGTGTTCGGAATGGGAACAGGTGG
>OGEO01000475.1_pt1 | contig 38011 bp, 38 predicted proteins | sample 1570661 | NCBI WGS metagenome assembly OGEO01 (sample SAMEA2582142, study PRJEB24529) | metagenome | biome: Human gut stool | place: China | collected 2011
TAGGACGAGTTTCAAGCATAGAATCTACTGATTTGGATGATTGCGGATATTCATAAAAGCAAAAAACATAGTATGTTGAATTCCATTACTAATAACCAATCTCTATCAATTGAAAACAACAGTGGCAGCACGATTGTGTCAAAAGAGTTAAGAAGTGCAAGGCTTAGTTATCTCTTTATGGTGAAGAGGTATAGAGCTCCTTTAGATTTGGAAAAGATAGAGTATTTCAAGTCTTTGAACATGAACGAGTTCCATTCGGGCTTGGCATCAACAGACTTGTTCAATAGCCTGCTTGATAAATATAATAGGAAAAAGAATACTGACTCTGCTAAGAAAGAGGGGGGTGGCAATGTTGATAAACTTAACATTGTTATTATACCTAAACGCATTAACAGAATTTACAAAAGGGGGAATGTAGTTCCTGACTTGATAGTTGACAACTTCAATTCAACTATAGGAATATTTTATGTTCCTGCAATTATCCATAAGGACGGAAGACTGGAAGCTCAAGAGAATAGTCTTCCTTGGATTCCTTATGATTTTCAGGATCCTTTTAGCCGTAAATATTGTATCTGTAAATACGATGAGAAGGAAAATTGGCTTGATCAAAGTGCTTACAAGGGCATTGATAATCCACAAGGAAGAAATCTCAGTTGGGAGAAGTATGTTCACGAAGTTATTGAATATTTCAAAAGGACAACCAAATTATCATGGAAAGATAATGCTTTGGTAGAATTTCATAATTCCAACTTAGAATATCCGACTGACGAAGAATTACTTGTCTGCTTGGATGAAACGATTAATGCAGATTTTCATGTTATGAGGCTCTACAAGGATATTCTAATGGATGAAGAATCTCTGCTTGATGAAACTCAATTTCCATTATTTAACACCATGATTGGTGCATTCAAAGATAGAAAAAGACAAGTAGCATTTGATGATTTAGATATAGATAGAATGAAGGAGCATCTTGGTACTATGGGAAACAAATATCCTTTGGCAGTTTCTCAGAGAGATGCCATTCATAATCTATGTAGTCTTCCTAGTGGAAATGTCTTAGCAGTCTCGGGCCCTCCTGGAACCGGTAAAACGACGCTGTTGCAATCCGTAGTGGCGGATATGGTCGTTAATGCAGCATTAGAGGCAAAGTCTAATCATGTAGATGGAAAGTTGACGTGGAAGAATGTCCATGCCCCAATTATTGCAGCTACGTCGGCCAACAACAAGGCTATTACAAATATAATTGACTCTTTCTCAAGCGTATGCAAATCAGAGAGCAAGAAAGAACAATTGGAAGGTCGTTGGATTGACGGCACAAATTCTCTTGCTGTATACTACCCGTCGTCTACTAAAAAAAATCAAGCAAAAGAAAACGGCTATTTCATAGATGAACAATATTTGAAATTGAACCATATAAAGAGTAAGTCAGATATTCGAAAAAATTATATTAGACGATATAAGGCAGCTATTAAGGGTGATAAAATCTTTAGCCCGGATTATGCCGCGTATGGTTTGCAGAAAGAGATTGTATCTTGTCAAAAAGATATGATAGACATAGTTGACATGATCGAAAAGATTAAGGGAAATCACCCAAATGATTATGTCCGAGAAACTCCACTAAAGGATTATACAGATGAATGTACACTAAACAAACTTGGAGATAAGTTAGATGAAATACGTAAAGCACATGACTTCAATCTTAAGGAAAATCTGATAAACATAGTTAAGGATTACATTGAGAAGCTATTGGCAAAGTTAAGTCCTGATAAAGATGTGGACAATACCTCAAGGAAACGAAGTTAATAGATATAATATCCCAGATTCGTCTTGTGGACATTAATAATTTGTTAGATGTAACCTTACGCCATAAGATGTTCTGGTTGTCTGTGCATTTTTTTGAGGCGCAATGGTTAATAAACTTCGACAAAAAGAAGGATAATTCGAAGTCTTGGTATATTGACCCGCAAATACGTGCCATGCTGACTCCATGTGTCATAGCGACATTCTTTATGTTGCCAAGGGTATTCAGGCATGAAGGTGATGACATGTCTTTCCCATACGACAAAATAGATTTGCTGATTGTGGATGAGGCCGGACAGGTTTCACCAGAATTGGCTTTGCCTGCTTTCTCACTTGCGAAAAAGGCTTTAGTTGTCGGTGATGTTTGCCAAATTCCGCCGGTTTGGGAGATGCAGGAAAAAGGTATGGACCTTAATATTGCACATTACACTCATGCATTTCAGACCAAAAACGAAGATGATACCGACATTCAGAAGCAATTTGATGAATTAGCATTTAATTGCTCCAGTTCAAGTTTGATGAAGGTTGCTCACGAGGCATGTGCTGTAACAAAAGATGGAAAGGCTGGTGGCCTGATGCTGACGGAACATCGCCGTTGTTTGAAAGAAATCATTTCTTTCTGCAATGAGTTGATGTATGAGGGTAAGCTTCAACCGATGAGGACAGATGTGTTTGTCCCAGAAAATTTCCTTGGAGCTAATACTTATCCAATGTCGAGAATTGTTTGTGAACATTCTGATTCAACTGATAAAGATGGAAGTAGAGTGAGTGACGAAGAAGCTCAGAAAATATGTGATTGGCTACGTACCAACTATCAATACTTAAAAAAATATTCTTGCTATAAAGCCAAAGAAGGACATTCATTCTCAATTGTAGATATTGTTAGTATTATAACGCCTTTTAAGGCTCAGACTGAGCTTATAAAGGAAAAGTTACGTGAAGTTGCTAAAGATAAGGACTTTGCGGAATTTGAACACCTAGCGAACAAGGGTGTCGGTACCGTTCACACATTCCAAGGTGCAGAAAGCAAGATTGTTATTTTTTCAACTGTGTATGGCTCAGAGGACAGTTGGACATTTATCAAGGATAATCCCAATTTGGTTAATGTTGCTGTATCAAGAGCCAAAGATTATTTCATATTATGTGGATCAACTTATGGCAATTACGGGAACTCCGAAGAAGCTTTAGGTCAACAACAAACTTCCGGCAATGATGACAAGAAAGTTGAAGGTAAAGATGCTGCAAGCCTTTTGATGAAATATACAAAAGAGCACATCATGCCTGATGTATTAAAACCGAAAACGGAACGGATCTGTACTGAGTTTTCTGTCCCGACTATATGATCACAATGAGATAAGGAAAAATTAAGAACACAAGGAATAAACTTACGGAATAAATCACAAAAAATGGCTTACAAAAGAAATAAGTATTGGACAAATTCTGAGCGTGAATTGCTTAAACGCATGGCAAGGGAGGGCAAAAGCCTTCCGGAAATAGCTGATGCACGGAAGGTAGAACTATTTGGGGCATATTTCTTGAAGCACGCTCAATGTCCATACTTGATACAGGCATCAAGCCCCAATCAGTTTCTGATAAGAAGGCTAATCAGAGGCTTACAGCTCGTGAGGTTCATAGTAATCATGATTTGCCTTGGACTGAGCGTGACGAGCAAATGTTAGTTTCAATGCTTAAAGACTTTAACAGCATGGAGCAGATTGAGCAGAGACTCGATCGCTTTAATGGCGCAATAGTCAGTCATTTAAAGAAAATGAATGAGCAAGGAAAAATCAAAATTACAGAATTGTTCAATCAGATTCGACCTTACATGTTTCTGAAGAAAATGTAATCTACATACGACCTGTGGAGATTATTGTGATTGTTTATAAGATGATAAATAAGATTGGTAAACTTAGATTCTTCGAAACGAGTATTACTATTCCTCCCAAGAGGAGATGAAGACGGATAGTATTATTGAAAAAAATAACAATGATCGCCAACTTAAAACTATAATGACATGAGAAAAACAACACTGTTCATTTTCGTAGCTTGCATCGTTAGCTTAATGTCAGGCTGCAAAGAGAATTATTCTAACGGCGAGAAGGTCGGGAACCTGATTGAGTTCACCAAGAAAGGTGTCATCTGGGATAGTTGGGAAGGACGGCTGAACCTTACACAGACAGGTATGAACACAAGCGGAGAGCCATTCAGTTTCTCCTTTGACAATGACCGCAACGACCAGGACTCCTTGATAAAGCTTATGCAGAAAGCTCAGGTCGAAGGCTGGAAAATCAAGATACGCTACCATGAAGTATGGGGATTCAAAAACTTCTTTAGCAACCGTGGCGAGACAGACTATTTCGTTGACGGTGTAACGGTGTTGGATAAAGACTTCGCCAACGTCTCCAAACGCTTTGCTGGTGCTGACCGCGGCCGCGTTATCGATACGGTGTATGTCGTAATAGACAAGAATGAATTAAAGAAGCACATTAATAGCAAATAGAAGACGAATTGTTAGCGTCACTATTGATACGGGGAAAACATGATGGCTGATACGGTCATAAAAAAGTATGAAACTCTAATAGCTCTATGGTACAACAAATAGAATTTACATTACGGGCTCGTCCCCGTGGCTTCCATCTGATAACGGATGAAGTTCTCCGGCATCTGCCGCAGTTGCCGAAGACGGGACTACTCAACCTTTTCGTGCAGCATACCAGCTGCGCGTTGAGTATATGTGAGAATTGGGATCCGGACGTAAGAGGTGACATGGAGACGATTTACGACAGACTCGTACTAGAGAACATGCCCGACTACCGGCACATCCTTGAAGGCTCGGACGATATGCCTGCTCATGCGAAGTGCATCATAACAGGCGTAAGCATCAACATTCCCATCACCGACGGGCGACTAAACCTCGGAACATGGCAAGGCATCTATCTCTGTGAGTTCCGCAACGACGGCGGAGCACGGAAGGTGGTGGCGACGATTGTAGATTAAAGATGACAGGAAGGACAGATGGACAATTATAGAATACGATGGACTGACGGCAACGACAGAGAGTTTGAGATGCTCCATGCCATAACGGAGAACTACTACAACCAGCTTGTCGGCGGTCCACAGAACAGACAGTCGTTTGTTCAGGGCAATCAGTCGAAGGGCGTAAAATATGCGATGATAGTCTATTCCAAAGAGGATGTTCCCGTCGCATGTTCAGGCTTGAAGGAACATGGCAAGGGCGATGTGGAGATAAAACGGGTGTGGGTGCAACCACCATTCCGTGGCCATCACATTGCGACATTCATGATACGGGAGCTCGAAAACTTTGCTCATGCGCATGGATACAAAAGAACCGTGCTTATGACTCGCGAGAGAATGGACTATGCTATCAAGCTGTATGAAGGCTTGGGGTATAAACACATTGAGAACTATCCACCATACCAGCACATGGACGACGCGGTTTGCTATGCGAAAGACTTATAATTAATTTCTAAAGGAAAAGCAAGTAGGATTTTTATAGTGATGAGATATAAAGACTTATTCATAGATTTCGACGACACGCTCTACGACACGCACGGCAACAGCATGATAGCACTGAAAAAGCTCTTTGATGAGCGGCATTGGGAGAAGATCATGCCGTCCTACGAGGCGTTCAGAGATGCGTACTTTGCCACCAACGTTGACGTGTGGGCAAAATATGCCCACGGCGAGATTGACCGTGACACGCTGATTGTGGAACGGTATCGCAGGCCTGTGACAGAGATGGTGAAGGCTTGTAGCGGTGACACGGCATGGATAACGCCAAAGTGGTGTGTTGCAGCCAGTGACCGCTATGGCGACATCATTTCCCGTGAGCCGGGTATCGTGCTGGGGGCAAAAGAGCTATTGGATTATCTCAAGGTCAAGGGTTATCGGCTGCATATCTGCAGCAACGGCTTCCATGAGGTGCAGTACCGAAAATTGAAGTCGGCAGGATTGGAGGGCTATTTTTCAACTGTCATTCTCAGTGAGGATGCCGGTGCTAACAAACCTCGTAAGGAGTTCTTTGACTACGCCTTCGCCAAGACCGGTGCTCGGCGCGAGACAACCATCATGATTGGCGATCACTATGACACGGACATTGCCGGGGCCATCAACGCAGGGCTGGACACCATCTTCTTCAACCGATGGAATGTTGACCCAAAGACTTTGGACCAGCAACCAAACTACATCGTTGACAATCTGGTAGATATAGAAAAGATATTATGACCATAAGGCCTCACAGCATATTACTCGATCTTTATTTGATGAGTTACACAAATGTTACCAAAGATTAAACCGAGGTGAATCCTTGTCCCTCGCCCCAATTTTGTCCCACGGGGGACAAACTGGGGACAAAAATAGGGATTTCTTTTTGATAACAAGAGATAAAACGAAAAAATAAAGCTAACCGTTATAGATTTTTAAGAACCTATTAATCAATGATTTATGGCATTATTTTATCTTTTCCTTGTATTTTCTTAGCATTCAATCACTTTCCTATGCAGAAGTGCTGGAAAATGTTGTTGAGGGTCTCTTGGCTGGAGATGGAACCACCGGCGATATCTCCAAGAATTTGGAGAACCTGACGGAGGTCTTCGGCTACGAGATCGGAGGGGAGGGAAGAGGTGAGATCGGAGAGAACACGTTCAAGGGCCTCATGAGCATGAATGAGCGCGTCATAGTGACGGCTGTTGGTGATGATGACAGTGTCCTCTGTCAGCTCCGGGATGTCAGCGAGTCGGAAGATGGTGTCTTCCAATTGCTCGATGCCTTGACCAAATTTGGCGCTGATGCTCAACTCGGTAGCTGGTTGCAAAGAAGTGGAGACAATGGAGCCGGTAGAAGTATCGTCCTGAGAATCAGCAGTAAAGTCGACCTTATTGTGGACAAGGATAAGGGGCTTGTCGCCAATACGATTGGCAATGTCAGAAGTTTCCTTGTCGGAGGGTTGATGGTCAACGAGCCACACGATGATGGAGGCCTCGTCCATCTTCTGATAGGAGCGTTCAATGCCGAGTTGTTCGATACGGTCGTCGGTGTGGCGAATGCCAGCTGTGTCAATGAAGCGGAAGGTGATGCCATGGATGAGCATCGTGTCCTCCACAGTATCGCGCGTGGTGCCATCGATGTCGCTGACGATAGCCTTGTCTTCATGGAGCAGTTGGTTGAGTAGTGTACTTTTGCCCACATTGGTCTTTCCGACAATGGCCACAGGGATGCCTTTTTTCAGCGCGTTGCCCGTCAGGAAGGAGTGGGCGAGTGTAGAGACGCGGTCATCGATATGTTGAGCGAGTTTGATGAGCTCTGTACGGTCGGCAAACTCTAGCTCTTCATGGTCGCTGAAGTCCAGCTCCAATTCAAGCAGAGAAGTCATCTTCAACAGTTGTTCACGCAGTTTGGAGAGCTCGGAGCTGAAATGTCCTTTGAGTTGGCTCATGGCAAGGTGATGCGTGGCTTTGTTGTTGGCTGAGATAAGGTCGGCGACAGCCTCAGCCTGGCTCAGATCCATCTTACCGTTGAGATAAGCCCTGCGTGTGTATTCACCTGGCTGGGCCATGCGGCATCCGTTGTCGATGAGCAGCTGCAGTATGACGTTGACGATATACTGACTGCCATGACAACTGATTTCAGCACTTTCCTCACCGGTATAGCTGTTGGGGGCGTGAAAGACACTGACAATGACATCGTCGAGGGTGTTGTTCTGTTTGTCTTTTATCTCGCCATAGTGCAGGGAGTAGGAATTTGCCGCAGTCAGGGGCTTAAGGCTTTTAGCAGTGAAGATTTTGTCGATAAGCGCCAAACATCCTTCACCGCTGACGCGAACGACAGCAATAGCACCTCCTGTACGGGTTGCAGGAGCACAAATAATTGACATTTTATGAATGTTGAATGATATGAATGTTGAATGTTGAGTGATAAATTAAACAAATGTTGAATGATTTCAAATATCAATATTATGAGACATAGGATGAAGATACCGAGAAAAATATTTATATTCTCTCCAAGACATTTTGAATGAGTGAATCGATGTCAGCTTTATAATTGCTCTCAGCCTTATGTGCGACGCGGTTGGCGATGACCATGCAGCAGGTGACGGCACGATGTCCCATGAGTTGAGAGAGTCCGGCGATGGCACTCGACTCCATCTCGAAGTTGGTTACGCGCAAGCCATCGTATTCAAAGCTCTCTATCTTCTCGTTGAGACGAGAATCAGCCAAGGGCAGGCGGAGGTGGCGACCTTGGGGACCAAAGAAGCCATTGCATGAGATGGTGTATCCGCGTACCATATCTTCACCGGCTATGCGGTTCAGAAGCTCAGCGTCGGAAGTAGCTACATAAGGATTCCCCATGGAGGCTTTCCATCCTACATGCTCTTTGAAGGCTTGTTCGAGATTAAGATCGCTCGCCTCGTTGCGTCCGGCATAGAAGTTGAGCAGTCCATCGAAGCCGATGCTCTTCACACTGGCGATGAAAGTACCCGTAGGAGTATAGGGCTGCAGACCTCCGCAAGTGCCGATGCGCACGAAAGTGAGCTGTCGGTGTTGGTCTTTCTCGGTGCGCGTTTGGAAGTCGATATTAGCCAATGCGTCCAATTCGTTGAGCACAATGTCGATGTTATCGCATCCGATACCCGTACTCTGTACAGTGATGCGCTTGCCGTGGTAGGAGCCGGTGATGGTGTGGAACTCACGGTTACTCACCTCACACTCTTTCGAGTCGAAGTGCGAGGCCACGAGTGTGACACGAGCCGGATCACCTACGAGAATCACCTTATCAGCGAGTTGCGTAGGGTGGAGGTGAAGATGAAAGATAGAGCCGTCGCCATTGATAATCAGCTCGGACTCAGGAAATACAGTCTTTTCCATGATTGCTAAGATTTAAAGATACAAATACTATTTTTCTATATTATGATTAACTACTTTTGCATTTCAGCCACTCGCAGTTTCTTTGCCACGTTGTGGAGGTCGGTCAGCTGCTGTTTCAAGTCCTTCTCCCTGCTAAGAATATCTTGTGCGAGCGTCTGTTGTCCACGCACGTAGAGCTCACGGTTATGGTCGAGGCTGCGACGTGTGTCGTCGATCATATTGTTGAGCTCCACCCATTGCCGGAAGAGGTTTCTGGCCACAGGTGATTTTAATTGCTTCTCGTCGGTGATCAACGTGTTATCGTTGAGGATAAACGACGTAGTGACGTGCGTCTTGGCCACTTTCGCGCGCGCCATCATCGCGTCGCGTCGTCCGAGAGCCGCTTTCCGGTCTCCGAAGGCCCAAGTGTCGGCGATGCTGTGGATTTGCGCATAGCGCTCCAGCTGCGCCAAGGAGAGGTTGTCAGCGGTGAAGTCCTTTCTCACCTGCGTGGGCACGAAGGTATAGATACATACACTGTCGGCGTGCTGATGGCGGTCGCTGACGAGCCATCCGAGCGTGTCGAGGTCATCGATAGCCAGGAGATAGTCGTTGGCCGTAGAGTTGAAGGGCAATCCATAGTTTTGTGGTTGCAGCCACTCATCCTTATCGTTGTCATAAGAAGTCATGAAGATGTCTCGTCCGCCGACAGAGTAGGGTCCTGTTGCTGAGAAGAAGAGCGTGATCCCGTCGGCGCAGAGGAAGGGATAGTTTTGCCAATGATAGTCTTCGTCGCTAATGTCAGCAAGGCACGACTGCTGGCTCCAGGCGTTGCCCACTTTGGTCTGCACGTAGAGCGTCGTGGAGGTGCTGTCGCCCAAGGCATAGAAGCGCCGGTCGCCCAGTTCTGTCTCATACTGTGCTAAGACGTTGTTGCCCTTTCTGCTTTTCATAGAGAGCTTTCCCGCCTCGGCGTTGAGTGGAATATGGCTGAGGAAGTCGTTTTTAGCCACGACCACGCTGTCGATGAACATCAACTTGGCCGTGGCAGGCAGCAACGTGCTGAAGAGTTGCCGCCCGCCGTTGCTGTTGGTCTTTATTTTCATCGTAGCCACAGCCTTTCCTTTCACTGTGGTGTTTCGCTTCTGAGCCCCCGCGGGCACCACTGCGAAGAGCAGTGCCGTGAGGATCCATGCCTGTATTTTCTTCATGTTAAAACAAATATGTCTATTTAGCCTCTTTCAGATGCTTGTCCATGTTGGCAGCGGCACGTCGTCCGTCGCCCATGGCCAAGATGACCGTAGCACCGCCGCGCACAATGTCTCCACCCGCATAGATGTCGGGTTGGCTCGACTGCATCTCGTCGTTGACCACGATCGTATTCTTGCGTCCGAGTTCCAATCCCTGGATGCTCTTGGGTACCAATGGGTTGGGCGAAACGCCGATGGCCACGATGACCTGGTCGCATTCGAGCGTTTCAGTCCTACCCGTAGCCACCGGGCGGCGGCGGCCACTGGCATCTGGCTCACCGAGCTCCATGATGTCGAGCACAGCGGCGCGCACACGTCCGTTGTCGTCGGCGAGATATTCCTTTGGATTGTGGAGCGTAAGGAAATGGATACCCTCTTCTTTCGCATGCTTTACCTCTTCAAGACGGGCTGGCATCTCTGCCTCGGAACGGCGGTAGACAAGAGTCACGTCAGCACCCAAGCGCTTAGCCGTGCGGCAGGAGTCCATAGCCGTGTTACCACCACCGACGACCACCACCTTCTTACCAATATTAATAGGAGTATCGGTATCGGGGTTAGCCGCATCCATGAGGTTGACGCGGGTGAGGTATTCGTTGCTCGACATCACGTTGATGTAGTTCTCACCAGGGATGTCCATGAAGTTGGGCAGTCCGGCTCCCGAACCTACAAATATACCGCGGAAGCCCTTATCCTCCAAGTCCTTCACGGTGATCGTCTTGCCCACGATGCAGTCGGTTTGGAAATGAACACCCATCTTGCGCAGGTTGTCGATCTCCACGTCTACGATGCGGTTGGGCAGTCGGAATTCGGGAATACCATATTTCAGCACGCCGCCAATTTCGTGGAGCGCCTCGAAGACATAGACCTCGTAGCCTTTCTTCACCATGTCGCCGGCAAAACTCAGCCCCGACGGTCCCGAGCCCACGACGGCCACCTTGATGCCATTCGACGGTGCCACCTCGGGCAATATGCCACGTCCGCTCTCGCGCTCATAGTCCGCAGCAAAGCGCTCGAGATAGCCAATGGCCACGGCAGGCTCCTTCATCTTCAAGTGTATGCACTGGCTCTCGCACTGCTTCTCCTGCGGGCATACGCGGCCGCAGACAGCGGGCAGGGCAGAGGTCATCTTCAGCACGCGGGCAGCGTCGAGGACATGTCCACGCTCGATATTCTTGATAAACGACGGAATGTTGATATTCACCGGGCATCCCTCGACACAGCTTGGCTTACCGCAGTCGAGGCAGCGACGAGCCTCACTCATCGCCATGTCAAGTGTCAGTCCTTTGTTCACCTCCTCAGTGCGAGTGGTGGCGCGGTAGACGGGGGCGAGCTCCGGCATCTTCACGCGTTCAATCTGCTTGCGCTCCTTGGCCGTCATCTTCTTGCGAAGTTCCTCACGCCAGGGTGCATTGCGGTCGATAAGACTCTCCATGGGCTCCTTGCCGTCGTCGGGCGAGGGTACTGCCGCCTCAGCCGTGTTGCAAGCCACACAGGGATTCGCTTCATCGTCGTGGTGGAGGTGGCGCTCATAGTTGTCCATTTCCTCTTTTTCCACTCCTTTGAAGGTGCCCATGCGCTTCATCATCTCATCCCAGTCGACGAGATCACCGTCGAACTCCGGGCCGTCGATGCATACAAACTTTGTCTTTCCGCCGATTGTCAGTCGGCAGGCACCGCACATACCCGTACCATCGACCATGATGGTGTTGAGCGAGACATCGTTGGGGATACCATATTTATGAGCCAGCAGCGAGGTGAATTTCATCATTACCGGAGGACCAATGGCGAGCACCTTGTCGACATGCTCGCGCTTGATAACCTCTTCCACGCCGACGGTGACCACTCCTTTCTCGCCGTAGGAGCCGTCGTCGGTCATGATGATGACCTCATCACTGTATTTCTTGACGTCATCGACCATGATGACAAGATTCTTTGTACGTCCGGCGAGCACCGAGATGACGCGGTTGCCGGCCTGTTTGAGCGCGGTGAGTATTGGGAGGATGGCTGCAATGCCAATGCCACCTCCGGCACACACTACGGTACCGTATTTCTCAATCTTCGACGCATTGCCCAAGGGTCCTACGATATCCTGCACCTCGTCACCAACATTGAGCTGACAGAGCTTGGTAGAGGACAGTCCCACCTCTTGCACCACGAGGGTAAGGGTGCCCTTTTCGGGGTCTGACTTCGCGATGGTGTAGGGCACGCGCTCGCTGTCTTTGTCCACACGCACGATGATGAAATGCCCAGGGCGGCAGCTGTGCGCGATGAGCGGCGCCTCCACCTCCAGACAGAACACCTTTTCCGAGAATTGTGTTTTCTTTAGAATCTTGTTCATTTCAGTCTTTGTCTTTGGTCTTTACGTTAGCACAAAGATAGCAATAAAAATCGAGTTTCTCAATGAATGTCCGTTAAAATAACTCTTACAAGAGAAAAAAAGACAGTTATTTCATCTTTTCAGCCTCTTTGTGCGCGGGGCTCAGTCCTTTCTTGTCGCTGATGAAATTGAGCACTACCATTTCTATCATACATGTGAGTTCCTGAAACATGATATGGCATCGGGGCCATACCAGGCAGACGACAAAGCAGGGAAGCCAAAGATAGAGTATCTTGGGGCAGCGGTGGAAGACATAGATCACCGAGGCCACGCAGCAGAGAATGCCGCCGAAATAGTGGAGAAATGTGTTTGAGGTGTGGTAATGGGGCGAGAGGGCCACATCGACCAGTCCTATGATCATCAACCACACCATGGCTCGGCCTTTCTTGTCGGTGTGGCGAAAGAGAGTAGTGGCTACGAATGCGATGACCGTCAATATATATAATGAGAAGTCCAGTTCATGGGGAATCAGATACGAGGTGCATGACATACTGTGGGGCAGTCTCCCGCTGACCGAGGTGCAGAGCGCTACATAGATGGCTGTGATGGCGAGCTCCGCAATACTGATGATTTTTGTTGACTTCATAATGCTTAGCTGCTTGTTTACTTGCAAAGATGCAAATAGTGTACCGAATCCGATGCGAAATATTTGCAAACAAAATACTATTATTTGCAAAGAAAGTGCAAGGAAGTCTCAATGATTTACAGTATCTTTGCAATAGATAATACCCACAACCTGATAATGACATTATGAAATCGACATTACGACATCTCTTCGGAGCTCTCTTCATGCTCCTGTTGTTTCCATTTACGGCTCAAGCCCAATATGTTCGTTGCCACGACGGCAAGTTTTGGCTTGGCAGCAAACCCTATTATTATGTAGGCACCAACTTTTGGTATGGGGCTATCCTTGGTTCCACGGGTCAGGGCGGTGACCGTGCGCGTCTCTGCCGCGAGCTCGACCGGTTGAAGGCTGCTGGTATCGACAATCTGCGCATCCTCGTGGGGTCTGACGGACAGCGGGGCGTGAAGACCAAGGTGGAGCCGACGCTGCAGGAAGCGCCGGGCGTATACAACGACACCATCCTCGCCGGACTCGACTATCTGCTCCAGCAGATGGGCAAGCGCAAAATGATGGCTGTGCTCTATCTCAACAACTCGTGGGAATGGAGTGGGGGCTACGGCTACTACCTCGAGCAGACCGGACTCGGTAAGGCGCCGCGGCCCAACGAGGCTGGATATCCTGCGTTCATGAAGTTTGTGGAGCAGTTCGCCTCCAACGAGAAAGCTCATCAGCTCTTCTACGACTATGTGCGCTTCATCCTCGGGCGCACCAACCGCTACACCCATAAGCGCTATGTCGACGACCCCGCCATCATGTCGTGGCAGATTGGGAATGAGCCGCGCGCCTTCTCCAAGGAGGCTATCCCAGCCTTTGAACGGTGGCTCAGCGAGACCTCTGCCCTCATCCGCAGCATCGACAAGCATCATCTCATCTCCATCGGCAGTGAGGGCGCATGGGGTTGCGAGGGCGACTACAAGTGCTACGAGACCATCTGTGCCGACAAGAATGTCGACTACTGCAATGTCCATCTGTGGCCTTACAACTGGGGTTGGTCCAAGGCTGACTCGCTCGTGGAGAATCTGCCGCGTGCCTGCGCCAACACCAAGGACTATATTACGCGCCATCTCGCCATCTGTCAGCGCTTGGGCAAGCCCCTCGTCATGGAGGAGTTTGGCTATCCCCGCGATGGCATGAGCTTCCGTCCGGGATCCCCGACGAAGGGTCGCGATGCATATTATAAATATGTCTTCCAGCTTGTGGCCGACAATGCGCACAAAGGCGGACGCTTCGCCGGCTGCAACTTCTGGGGATGGGGTGGGGAGGCCCGTCCACGCCATGAGCAGTGGCAGGTGGGTGATCCCTATACCAACGATCCGGCTCAGGAGCAGCAGGGACTCAACTCAGTCTTCGACTGCGACACCACCACGCTCAACGTCATCAGTAGCGTGATCCGTCAGTTCAAGAAAATGCATTGATCAACACACATTATATTATTATACATCATGAATAAAAAACTATCTACATTGATGCTGTCGCTCTGCATGGTGGGCACGGCTACGGCTCAGGCTCCGCAACTCAATGCCCACAACATCGACCAAGTGCTCCAGGCGATGACCTTGGAGGAGAAGGCTCAGATGCTTGTCGGCGGAGGCAACGACGGCTTTGTCGGTTCGGGCTCCATGCTCGGCCATCAGAAGAAATTAGTAGCCGGAGCAGCCGGCATCACCGTGGCCATCCCACGGCTGGGCATTCCCGCAACGGTGGTCTGCGACGGTCCTGCCGGTGTGCATATCGACGCTCATCGTGAGGGCACCACACAGACTTTCTTTGCCACCGGTTTCCCCGTGGGCACCTGTTTGGCTTGTACGTGGAATACCGACCTCGTGGAGCAGGTAGGGCGCTGCGAGGGCAACGAGACCTTGGAGTATGGCTGCGACGTCATCCTCGGTCCTGGCATGAACCTCCATCGCAACCCTCTCTGCGGCCGAAACTTCGAGTACTATAGCGAGGATCCCGTGGTCACCGGTATGATCGGTACCGCCATGATCCGTGGCATTCAGAGTCAGGGCGTCGGTGTGTCGATGAAGCACTTTGCCGTCAACTCTCAGGAGAGCGACCGCACACGTGTCGACGAACGTGTCTCGCAGCGAGCCTTGCGCGAGCTCTATCTCCGTGGCTTCGAGATGGCCGTGCGTGAGGCACAGCCGTGGACGATCATGTCGTCCTACAACAAGATCAACGGTGTCTATGCCCAGGGCAGCTACGACCTGCTCACCAAGGTACTCCGCGATGACTGGGGCTTCAACGGCATCGTCATGACCGACTGGATCGGCAAACGCGCTGATCTGCCCGTCGCCGAGGAGGTGCAGGCGGGCAACGACCTGCTCATGCCGGGCTATCCAGCTCAGGTTGAGGACATCGTGAAGGCTGTCAAGGAGGGCAAGCTCGACATCAAGGATGTGGATCGCAACGTGCGCCGCATGCTGGAGTATATCGTCAAGACGCCCCGCTTCCACAAATACGCTTTCAGCAACAAACCCGACCTCAAAGCGCATGCTCAGGTGACCCGACAGACGAGTACCGAGGGCATGGTGCTGCTCAAGAACGGTGACTTCAATGGTAAGGCTGTGTTGCCTATGGAAGGCATCAAGCGGGTGGCGCTCTTCGGTGTCAACAGCTACGACTTCATGAGCGGTGGCCTGGGATCGGGCTGCGTCAATGTGCCTTATGTCATGGATATAGTCGACGGACTGAAAAACGCCGGCGTCTCCACCACACCACAGCTCACCGACATCTATACTAAATATGTGGCTTATGCTAAATCCAAGCTCAAGGCCGACAAGAACCCGTGGATGTGGTTTCTTGATCAAGGTCAGCCCAAGCTCGACGAGATCGATATCACCGAGCGCTGCGTAGAGCATGAGGCTCCCGAAGCTGACGCTGCCATCATCACCATTGGCCGTCAGGCTGGTGAGGGTATGGACCGTAGCATCGAGGGCGAGTTCAACCTCACCGGGCAGGAGAAGCAGATGATCAGCCGCGTGAGCAGCATCTTCCATCAGCAGGGCAAGCCCGTCATCGTCATCATCAACTCCGGCTCCGTGATGGAGACAGTCTCCTGGCGCAGTCTTGTCGACGGCATTCTCGTGGCTTGGCAGCCGGGAGAGGAAGGTGGCAACGCTGTCGCCGATGTGCTCACGGGTAAGGCTAATCCTTCCGGCCGTCTGACGATGACCTGGCCGATAGCAGCCACCGATGTACCCTCAACGGCCAACTTCCCCAGCCAGCCCGATTACTATGGTCTGACCGACGCACTCTATGACCATCGTGTCAAGGGTGTCAACTACATCGACCACGAAGAGGATATCTATGTCGGCTACCGCTATTTCGACTCCTTCGACAAGTCCGTGGCCTACCCCTTCGGCTATGGACTGAGCTATACCACCTTCTCCATGTCGGGATTCTCAGCCAAAGACGACAAGCAGGGCGTCACGGTGAAGGTGACAGTGAAGAATACCGGATCGCGTGCCGGCAAGCAGGTGGCTCAGATCTATGTCGCCGCTCCCAAGGGCGGTGAGGAGAAGCCGGTCAAGGAGCTCAAGGCCTTTGCCAAGACCCGCATGCTCAAGCCCGGTGAGAGTCAGACGCTGACCATGATCGTGCCGCGCCGTCTGCTGACGAGCTTCGACGAGGCCGGCAGCCAGTGGAAGGGCGAGGCCGGCGACTACACATTCATGGTGGGCGACAACGTGGAGCATATCCTCGGCAAGGCCACCGTCAGACTGGGTGCTTACACCGAAAAGGTCTCCGAGGCGCTCAAGCCACAGGCCAGGATCAATCTGCTCAGAAGAAAGTAAAGAGGCTGTGATTGTCATTTCGTCAGACGGTGACTGACATATTGGCTGATATTGTCAGGTTAATTGTTTAGGTATATACTTTGCAATAAGCATAGTGAAGTTCGGAAGTCCGAAAGGATGGAAGAGTTCCAAAGAACTGAATAATCAACTTTTAATACAAAAATAGGAGGTATGTCTTATGTTACTTGCTAAAAGAAATGATAACAATTGGATGTCAAACTTCTTTAATGACTTCTTCGACACGGATATGATGCCGCGTATGAACGCTACCGCTCCGGCAGTGAATGTCAAGGAGACAGACAAAGGCTATGTGATGGAGATTGCCGCTCCGGGCTTGAAGAAAGAGTATTGCCGCGTCAGCCTTGACAACGAAGGTAACCTCAACCTCAAGATTGAGGATAAGTTTGAGCACAAGGAGGAGAACAAGAAGGAGCATTATCTGCGCCGTGAGTTCAACTACAGCAACTACGAGCAGACCTATGTCTTGCCTGAGGATGTCGACAAGGAGAAGATCAGTGCCAAGGTCGAGAATGGCATCCTTACGGTCGAATTGCCCAAGGTGAGCAAGGAGATCAAGAAAGAAGAGAATAAGAGTATTGAAGTGAAATAAACTAAAGCGCTCATCTCTCTTACATTTTATACGATAATTATTATCCCTCCCTTCTCCAAGCGTTACAGCGCTGAGAGACGGGAGGGATTTTTTTGTCTTTCGTCCACTTGGTTAATGACTGGCGAATTTGTTACCCCAATAACCGCCTCACGATGGTGTTTGAAGGAAATATTAGGATGAACGGATCTTTACAGAATGACATCACGGCGTAGTTATGATCCAGAGAGCGAGGAAACTTGAAAATGGAAAAAACAAAGATGAGTCACCGCTTTTTGTCGGCTCATGTTATCAAAGTACCTTCCTGATACTATCAGAAAGGCTTTCTGACTTGGTCAAAGTGCCTTTCTGACCATGTCATCTTACCGAGATGATAGCATCAGAAAGGCTTTCTGATAGGCAACATCGGCGAAATTTCATTGTAAAAATTACTGTTTTCTTGGAGAGAAAAGTGTTGTGTATCCGTATTACTCTGTATATCAACTGCTTATAATACATCTCTCAAAAATCGCGAAATTGGGATTGGCATAGTGTTTGGTTCAGAAAATCGCAAGGAAAAGGGCGGAAAAATGTCAGTTTACTCAACAGAAGAAGATGGAAAATGATATACGGCAAGAGATCGTCTTGTTAGCTCATGCCTAATTCTCAAATTCTTAATAACTTTCTTCACCCTGTTTACACTAAGGCGCAATATGGTCTAACTGTTTTTTCTCACTCTCTTGTCCGTAAGCTTGTTTGCAACTTGTTCATATAACTCTGTGTAATTCCATAAGACGAAACCATCTTCATGCCCTCTGCATGAGAGATATTCGCTGAACAGTTATTATTGGACTCTCTTTTGTGAGATCCTGCTAAATAGTTATGATTTGATGGCAATTAGCATTTATTAAGTGGCTGATATTGCGTCAGTACTGATTCTTTTTTGTAACTTTGCGAGCATGAAGAGACTATTGCACATATTTCCATCGTTGGTGCTCTCATTGCTGATAGTGGCGATGAGTGCGGGACTGAGCGTGGAAGTGTGCATGCACTCGGGCCGCGCCGAGGTGGCTCAGATTGCCGAGGTGCAAGGCAACCACGATTGTCACGGCATGAAGGGAATGGGGTGCATGGTGGTGAAGACCATCAAGTTGGCACCGAGCACACTGGCTGAGAACCACCTCTTCGATTTCTCGCAGTGCTGGGTGGCCATAATGCCCACCACAGGGCTGCTCTCACTCGCGCATACATTCATTTCCATACATGCGCCCAGCGCATACGTCCCCATCCGGTGCTCGCCTCCACGGGAGTACTTGTACCATTTGTGTGTGCTTAGACTTTGAATCTTCATTGATGCTGTAGCTATATAAAAAAAGATGTATATGGCTATAAAAGAAAGGAGTGTCGTTTTTTATGCAGTCAATGAATTATTCAAAGGAAATCATCAATGAATAGAAATATTTTGCTTGTCGGCATGATGGGAATGCTGGCACAGCCCTCTCTTGCCCAAAAAGCACCCGTTCAAAACTCCGACTCCACCACTACCAGCGCGCTCGACAGCGTGGGCTCCATGCCCGATCAGACGCTCCACGAGGTGCAGGTGGTCAGCCGCAAGCCCGGCATGATGCGCATGAAGGGTGCCATGAACGGACAAATCATTTCGCAGGACGAGCTCTTCAAGGCTGCCTGCTGCAACCTCGGCGAGAGCTTCACCACCAACCCTTCCGTCGACGTGAGCTACAACGACGCCGCCACAGGTGCCAAGCAGATCAAGTTGCTTGGACTCAGTGGCAAATACGTGCAGATGCTCACTGAGAACCTGCCTAACTTCCGTGGCGCCGCGATTCCCTATTCTCTGGGCTATGTGCCCGGCACGTGGATGAAAAGCATACAGGTGAGCAAGGGCAACGCCAGTGCGAAGAACGGCTATGAGGCCATGACCGGACAGATCAATGTGGAGTATCTCAAACCCGAGGACGGCGAGAATGTGCATGTCAACCTCTATGGCAACACCATGAGCCGCATCGAGGCCAACGCTGATGGAAATGTGCACATCGTCAAGGGACTGAGCACCGAGATCCTCGGACACTATGAGTACAATCTCAAGGAACACGACAGTAACAAGGACGGATTTATGGACGACCCGCAGACACGGCAGTTCAACTTGCAGAACCGCTGGTATGGCAAGACGGGCAACTATATCTTCCACGGCGATCTCTCGCTCCTGGACGAGAAGCGAGAGAGCGGGCAGACCAACCGCGAGGGAGTGCTTGACCATCAGACCGAGCCGCTCTACCGCATCAACCTCAACACCCACCGCTATGAGGGCTATATGAAGCACGCCTTCATTCTCGACCCCGGTCATGGCACAAACATCGCTTGGATGTCGTCGGCCTCAATGCACGAGATGGATGCCACCTACGGCCGCAAGGACTACGACATCAATGAGAAAAACGTCTACTCGCAGCTGATGTTCGAGACCAACTTCACTTCTGAGCATAACCTTGCGCTCGGTGCCTCGTTCAATCACGACTATGTGGGGCAGACCTACCTCGGACAGCGGCTCAACGAGAGGGAGAATGTCGTCGGAGGCTATGCTCAGTATACCTACAATCTCCACGACCGTCTCGTGGCTATGGCGGGAATCCGCATTGACCACAGTTCAGGGTATGGCACCTTCGTCACGCCTCGCTTCCATGTGAAGTGGCAGGTCAACGATCTTTGGAGCCTGCGCGCCTCAGCCGGTAAGGGTTATCGAACGGTACACGCTTTGGCAGAGAACAACTATCTTATGGCCAGCGGACGACAACTCGTCATCGACAAACTGAGTCAGGAAAACGCGTGGAACTATGGACTCAGCACGGCGCTGAACATCCCACTCGGACGGCAGACGCTGAAACTCAATGCAGAGTACTACTATACCCGGTTCGGCAATCAGGCTGTCATCGATTATGACACGGATCCAGTACAGATACATATCAGTAATCTGCACGGTAAGTCCTACTCCCACACGTTCCAGATCGACGCTACATACGACCTCTTCCGGGGTATGACCATGACGGCTGCCTACCGCTACAACGACGTGAAGACGACCTATGGTGGTGAGCTCATGCGCCAGCCGCTGACCAATCGTTACAAGAGCCTGCTCACGGCCTCGTACAAGACACCGCTCGGCCTCTGGCAGTTCGATGCTACCTTCGCCCTCAACGGCGGTGGCCGCTTGCCCAAGGCTTACACCACGGCCGATGGTACACCATCGTGGAAAGAGAGCTATCCAGCCTATGGCCAGCTCAATGCGCAGATCACCCGCACCTTCCGCCACTTCTCAGTTTATGCGGGTGGCGAGAACCTCACGGGTTATAAGCAGAAAAATCCGATCATTGATGCCGCCCGTCCTTGGAGCAGCACCTTCGATCCTACACTCGTGTGGGGACCCATGCAGGGCCTAAGAGAATATATCGGTGTCCGCTATAACTTGAAGTAAGAGATCAATCATTTTTAAGCCAAGGCTCCTTCAAGGGACTTTGACTATTATCAATAATTGTAATAATAAATCAAATTAATCATTTAATAAGAAACCAATATGAAGAAGTTATTCTTCGTGATGATGCTGGCAGCCATGAGTACTGCCGCCAACGCCAAGAGTGTCAACGATACGCTCGTCGTTACCACCACACCGCAGATGCACTGTGCCAACTGCGAGAACAAGATCAAGAATGGTCTGCGCTTTGAGAAGGGTGTGAAGGACATCTTCACCAGCGTGGAGAACCAAACCGTGATCATCGTCTACAACCCCGACAAGACCGACAAGCAAAAGCTCGAGGGCACTTTCCCGAAGTTCGGCTACAAAGCCCGCGAACTAAAGAAGGGCGTGAAGGTGGAGCGCGATATGAACGAGCAGTGCGATAACATGTAAAATCATTTAATAATAAGCAAATGGTTATGGATAAAAATTTTCTTCGCAACAACGACTTGGGTCTGTTGTTGCTTCGTCTGACAGTGGGGGGCTTGATGCTCTTCCACGGCGTTCATAAACTCATCTATGGAGTCTCAGCCATCGAGGGCATGTTGGCAGGCATTGGCCTCCCCGGCTTCATCGCCTACTTCTCTTTGGCTGCTGAGTTGCTGGCCTCAGTGCTTATCGTGTTGGGTGCCTGGACGCGCGTGGCTTCCGTGGTGATGGTGGGCAATATGGCCGTAGCCATCCTCATGGCTCATCTGCCCGTCATCTTCTCTGTGGACCCGATGACCGGTGGCTGGGCTATCGAGTTGCCGATGCTCTACCTCCTCGGTGCCGCTGTGCTCTGCTTCACGGGTGGTGGCAAGTATGCGCTGACCAAAGGTCATGTGACAGACTAAGGCGCCACAGACTTTCAGTTTTCTCTGTTAATGAGAGAACCTGTATATGAAAAATCCCTTATGCGAAACTGATTGGCATAAGGGATTTTTTTGTTATTTCTCGAAGTGCTGATAGTCCTTTACACTGCGCCACGCTCCTCCCCAGCGGAAGCCATGAGCGGTGAACAGCCGATAGAGCAGGTCGCCGCACGTGATCTTATGGGCGAACGTAGCCGAGCGGTCGGCATAGCGTGAGGCCGTGGCAGGCTGAATCGTCGTCTTACCTTGATTACGTCGCACGCAGGGGTTGTAGAGTGGGTTGATGTCGACAGCAAGCCCCTCTGCATGTTTCGAGAGCTTGGCAGAACCTTTCACCACGCGGTAGCAGAAGCAGCTGGTGTTATTGGCGCGCATCGACTCCTCGTCGTTGGCATGATAGTCGTCGATGAGACGCATCTGTCCGATGGGGTAACGCTGCTGATAGAGTTCACGAAAGATGGTGACGAGGTCAGCGGCTATCAGCTTGTTGCATACCAGTTCGCCGATATGAATGTAGCCGTCAAAGCCCACGTAGAGTGTGCGGACATAGCGAAGTGACGACCGTGCTATGGTGCAGCCGGTGGGGTAGGAGCGCCCACGCATGCGGGTAAAGACTGCGTCAGGGATCGGCTCTGCCTGGAAACAGTGCGCAAGGCCATAGTGGTTCACCGCCTCGGCACTGACCACGCATCCGGCCTGCCACGACTGTAACCGGCGTAGGTCCTGCTGGAGCGATTGTCCTTGAGCGGTGATATGCGTCAGACCCATCAGGGCGAAGAGAGCAAAGATGATTTTACGTTTCATTTTCTCGTTGTACTGGTGCCCGTGATGTGTCCGTAGCGATCTTTGTATACTGTCTGCTGGTTGCCATGGCTGTCAGTGGTCGTCTCAGTGTTGCCGATGATGTGTCCATAGGCGTTGCGCCGTATCTCCGTGGTCTTGGAGCTCTGGGCGCTCATGCTCAGAGAGAGAAGCATGAAGAACGAAAAAAATACCGTCTTTTTCATACCTTATCTATTTTGTTTATTGTTGGACCGTTTAACAGAATGTCCATTGCAAAGATATAAAATCAAATTGATATTATAGCCATAAAGGAAACGTTTTTCTTTGCGGTTTCATTTGTTTACATTATCTTTGCAAGAAAAAGATACCTCAATGATGAACTCACTTACTGTCATTTTTGTCCTGATGGTTGCTGCTGAACATCTCTACATCATGTTTTTAGAGACCTTTGCAACCACATCGCGCCATACTTCCAAGACGCTCAGCATCGACGTGGATGAACTGAGCATCACCATATCTCCATGCTGCTGAAGAATCAGGGTGTCTACAATGGATTGCTGGCCGTTTTACTGACTTATGCCGCCATCAGCCAGAATCTGCTTTGGAGCCGTCTGCTGCTGGGCTATGTCATTCTTGTGGCTCTTTTCGGAGCATGGAGCAGTGACCCGAAGATTCTCTTCAAGCAGGGAGGACTGGCCATCGTGGCCATGGCAGTGAGTTTCATGGGGTGAGACGAATACTATTATCAATCATAGATATGAGCAAGAAAAGAATTGTACTGGTCACCGGAGCTACCAGTGGCATTGGTAGGGGATGCGCCAAGCGCTTTGCCCAAGGAGGATACCGCGTCATCATCACGGGCAGAAACCGCGAGAAGTTGGAAAGTCTGAAAACAAGTCTGGAGGCCGACGGCACCGAAGTGCTGGCCTTAGCCTTTGACGTGTGCGACCGTGAGGCGGCCCGCAAGGCCGTGGAGAGCATCCCTGAGGAGTGGCAAGACATCGACGTACTGATCAACAACGCCGGACTGGCACGCGGACTGGAGCCAGAATACCAAGGCAACTTCGAAGACTGGGATCAGATGATCGACACCAACATCAAGGGACTACTGACCATGACACGTCTCATCGTACCCGGTATGGTCAGACGTAACAGTGGACACATTATTAATATTGGCAGTGTGGCGGGTGATGCTGCTTATGCCGGAGGCAATGTCTACTGTGCTACTAAATCGGCCGTGAAGGCGATTACCGATGGACTGCGCATCGACGTGGCTGACACCCGGCTGCGCGTGACCAATATCAAACCGGGACTTGTGGAGACGAACTTTTCCAATGTGCGCTTCCATGGCGACACCGAGCGCGCCGACAACGTCTATCGGGGCATCAAGCCGCTCACCGGCAACGACATTGGCGACGTGGCCTTCTATGCTGCCAGCGCACCCGAACACGTGCAAATCGCTGAAGTGCTCGTTCTGGCCACTCACCAGGCCAACGGAACCGTGATACATCGTGAAAAATAACAAGTGAAAAGCGATGAGAAAGCCTATCATCACTATGCTGGGGACGGGCAGCGCGCTCGTCTCCCGTTGCTTCAATACCTGTTTTGTGCTGCAGAGCCTCGACGGCACGCGGCTGTTGGTAGACACCGGCGGCGGCAATGGCATACTTACTCAGCTACGACTGGCTGGCATCGATCGTGGCGACATCAGCCATCTCTTCATCACCCACGCTCATACCGACCATATCCTTGGTGCCATCTGGCTCATACGCATGACGCTGCAGCGTGAGAGGCCGAGGCTGCTCCATATCTACAGCCATCAGCGCGTCATCGGCCTGCTCAATCTTTTCTGTCAGTCGTTGTTGCCCAAGAAGCAGACCGAGAGAATACCCGACCGCATCGTCTTCCACGAGCTTCAGGACGGCGACCGTTTTGAGGTGGGTGATATGCAGTTGCAATGTTTCGACATCTATTCCACCAAGGAAAAGCAGTTTGGCCTCAAAGCTCTTCTTCCCGATGGTCAGAAGATTGTCTGCCTGGGTGATGAGCCCTACAATGAGGCGTGCCGCTCCTATGCTTTGAATGCTGATTGGCTGATGAGTGAGGCTTTCTGTCTCTATGCCGACCGCGAGCGCTTCAAACCTTATGAGAAGCACCACAGTACGGCGCTTGATGCCGCACGCAACGCCCAAGCCCTTGCCACCCGTCATCTCATCCTCTATCACACCGAAGAAGAAACGCTCGACACGCGCAAGGAACTCTACACACGTGAGGCTAAGAGCGTCTACACTGGTCCGGTCTTTGTGCCGGACGACTTGGAGGTGATCGCGCTGGAGTGAGGCTGTCGCATTAATTGATGAGCTTATTGACAGCCGCTTGCGCACGATAGTAGAGCAGGCGCTCGTCCTCATCGCTGACGGGCTTTGTCGTTTTCAATTTGTCCATCAGACGGTTGGCAAAGGCAGAGATGTGCTGCTGATGACGTTGGCGAATGGCGAAATAACATTGCAACTCATAGACAGCTCGTGCGGGCAGTGTGTCCTGCATAAGTACGGCAAGCTCTAAATGATATTTCGCACGATATTCCTCCTTGCGCTGCTTAGAGACAGCCATGCAGTAGAGTGCTATTTTCTCACTCGGGTTATGGATGATTTTGGCCAGCTCGGCATAGAGATAGCTGTCTTGATAGCGGTGAAGCAGCTTCTTGTAGGTAGCTACAGCCTCTTCTTTCTTGCCAAACAGTGCGTGCATCTGCGCAAGATGTCGGAGATTGCCTTTGTAATTGGGAGACTTCTGCAATGCTGTGCGGAAGATGTCGGCGATAGTGTCGATATATTTTGTGTCGCGCTGGGGCAGATTTTTTAGGAGATGATTCACAACCTGCTGACCGAGCGAGGGCACGGGATGTCCTTGCGCAACATAGGGCTGCCAGTCTGCTTCGGTCATCCGGTTGAAGTAAGGCATGAAGTAGACGAGGTTGAAGTTATCGATATTTTTGTCGAGCGTCAGCGCCGCGTTGACAATCGCCCGGTTGCCCATGAACAGACGGTCGTCAATATGAGGATAAAGTTGGGTGAGCTGATAGAGCAACTTACGGGCCTCCTCAATCCGCTTTTCCTTGACGCGCATCTTAAACAAATCGTTGGTGCACCAAAACATGCAGAGGTTGGTGTGCGGGCCCTGGTGAATGGCATAGATTTGCAGGATGGCACGGTAAGCCTCTTCGGTGCGTCCCTCTCTTCTGAGTTCAAAAATGTCTCTGACTTCCATAGTTTTCGGTTTTGTGGTTGGTAAGGTTGGTGGAGTGATTAGGTTTTGCCGGACTTATTTCATTGGGATCTTATATTCGTCTTTTGCCCAGATGATGTTGCCGTAGAGATCGTAGTAGTGGTCTTGCGCCATCCATTGTTGGTGTTTGGGTGCCGCGTCGGGGTTGAGGCATCGCGAAGCCCTCTTGATGACGATGCAGCCCTTTTGCACCTCTATGCAGAAGCCTTGCCCTATTTTTTTCGACTTATGCTTGCGGGAGTCATAGCGCCACACCTCCTGCCCGTCATCTAAATAGAAGCTCGACAAGTTGCCACGGTCCACGGCAATGAAAAAGAAATTGCCATCGGGACTGAGCCATGTGGTGATGATGTGGGCATAGCTGTTTCCGGTGAACGATACATCGTGCTGACGGTCGGTGAGGACATCGTATTGATAGAGGCGGTTGGCCATGGTGAAGTAAAGACAATGGCGATAGACGTCAGTGTATTTCGCCACTACGCTGGCTTGTCGCGGCAGATGGGCGACGACAGCCTTCACCCGGTTGGCGACGGGTGTCTGAGCGACGGACAGCAGGGCTAAGAGCAGGCTTGCCGTAAGAGATAACAGTCGATGACTCCTTAATAGCATTAGATGATAAAAGATCCAGGGACGACGAACCGCCCCTGGATAAGCATAGATGAAATATTTCGATTCTGATTAGTAAGCGAAGAGCGGATACTGCTTCATCGTGGTGTTGACTTTCTCGCGTACGCGCTTGATGAACTGGTCATTCTCCGGGTCTTTGAGCACTTCGTCAATGAGGTCAGCGATGAGATGCATCATGTCTTCCTTGGCACCACGTGTGGTCATAGCAGCGGTACCCAAGCGGATGCCGGATGTCTGGAAGGCACTGCGCTCATCGTAAGGCACCTCGTTTTTGTTGACGGTGATGTCAGCAGCCACGAGTGCATTCTCAGCGATTTTTCCAGTGAGATCGGGATATTTCTGACGCAGGTCGAGGAGCATCGAGTGATTGTCGGTACCACCGCTGACAATGCTGAAGCCATGGCCGATGAGGTCTTGAGCCAGCACGGCAGCATTTTTCTTCACCTGAGCAGCATACTCCTTCCACGACGGACGCAGGTTTTCACCGAAGCCTACAGCTTTGGCGGCGATGACGTGCTCCAACGGGCCACCCTGGTTGCCGGGGAAGACAGCGGAGTTGAGCAGCTGACTCATCTTCTTCAGCTCACCCTTCTTATTGCGCTTGCCGAAGGGATTGTCGAAGTCCTTGCCCATGAGGATCACACCACCACGGGGACCACGCAGCGTCTTGTGCGTCGTCGTGGTGACTATATGAGCGTATTTCACCGGGTTGTTGAGCAGTCCGGCAGCGATGAGTCCGGCAGGGTGAGCCATGTCGATCATCAGCAGCGCCCCCACTTCGTCAGCGATCTTGCGCATGCGCTCATAGTCCCACTCACGGCTATAGGCCGAGCCACCGCCGATGATCAGCTTCGGCTTGTATTCCAGTGCGAGCTTCTCCATGTTGTCGTAGTCCACGCGTCCGGTTTCGCGGTTGAGCGTGTAGCCGATGTGGTTGTAGAGGATACCGGAAGTGTTGACACTGCTGCCGTGAGAGAGGTGACCGCCCTGGTCGAGGTCAAGACCCATGAAGGTGTCGCCGGGCTTCAACACAGCGAACAGCACGGCTTGGTTGGCCTGTGCACCGGAGTGAGGCTGCACGTTGGCAAACTCAGCGCCGAAGAGTTTCTTGACGCGCTCGATGGCGAGGGTCTCTACCTGATCCACCACTTGGCAGCCGCCATAGTAGCGCTTGCCGGGCAGACCCTCAGCATATTTGTTGGTCAGATAACTGCCCATAGCCTGCATCACCTCGTCGCTGACGAAGTTCTCTGATGCGATCAGTTCCATGCCTCTGAGCTGGCGCTGGTGCTCCTGCTCGATGAGGTCGAAAATCTCTTGATCTCTTTCCATAGTGTGAATGTTAATAATATGATTTATACAAGTTCTAATTAGACAAGTTCTACGTTGTTGATGTCCTGCTCTTTGTCGCAATAGTGGCATTTCACGATGCCCTTCTCTTTGTCTATGACGGTGAAGAAGGTTTCCATGGGCTCGTTGTTGGTGATACACTTAGGGTTGTTGCATTTGATGATTCCATGGAGCTCATTGGGTGTGACCACCATTTTCTTTTCCACCACTTCATAGTCCTTGATGATGTTCAGGACCACGTTGGGTGCGATGACCGACAGACGGCTGATCTCCTCGTCTGTGAAATATTTATTGGTGATCTTGATGATACCTTTTCGCCCGAGCCGTTTCGACGGCAGATTGTAACCGATGAGCGTCGGCACGTCGATGTCGGTGAGATGAAGAAGACGCGCCACCTCATAGGTTTTCTCTGAAGGTATATGATCGATGACAGTGCCGTTCTCGATGGCGGCCACTTGCAATTCTTTTTTTCCCATGATAATGTAATGATGATCTGATAATGGTCTGATAATAATCTGATAATGAATGCAGTGAGATGCCTTGGTTAAAACTTTGACTCAATGATAGTCTTGTCGTTTTTCACATCATCGAGTGTGATGCCCAGGCAATAGCAGAAGATAGCCTCACGGGCGTAGAGCCCGTTTTGAGCCTGCTGAATGTAGTAAGCGTGTGGATTGCTGTCGACATCGTAAGCTATCTCGTTGACGCGTGGCAGCGGGTGCATGATCTTCATGTTGGGTTTGGCTTTCGAGAGCATGCTGTTGCGAAGAATATAGACGTTTTTCACGCGCTCATACTCCATCAAGTCGGAGAAGCGCTCTTTCTGTACGCGCGTCATATAGAGAATGTCAGCGTCGGCAATTTCCTCCTCGTTGAAGGCTGTGTGCTCATGAAACTCGATGTTGTGTTCCTTGCAATAGAGCTTATACTCTTGTGGCATGGCCAGCTCCTTCGGTGCAATGAAGTGAAACACAGGGTGGAAATGGCGCATGGCCATGATGAGTGAATGCACGGTGCGGCCGTATTTCAGATCGCCCACAAGATAGATGTTGAGGTTTTCGAGTGTGCCCTGGGTCTTGTAGATAGAGTAGAGGTCGAGCAGACACTGCGAGGGATGCATGTGCGCACCGTCGCCGGCATTGACGATAGGGATAGGAGCCACCTCACTGGCATACTGCGCGGCGCCTTCGATGTAGTGGCGCATGGCAATGATGTCGGCATAGTTGCTCACCATCAGGATGGTGTCTTTGAGGGTTTCACCTTTTGTGGTACTGGAAGTTTTGGCATCGGAGAAGCCAATGACGCGTGCGCCTAATCGGTTCGCTGCCGTTTGGAAGCTGAGCTGAGTGCGCGTGGATGGCTCAAAAAACAATGTTGCGACGACCTTGCCTTTCAACAACTCACGGTTGGGATGCTTCTCAAATTCCTTGGCCATGGCGAGCAGATACATAATCTTCTCTTTGGAGAGATCTGCAATCGTCACAAAATTATGTTTGTCCATATTATTTTGATTGATGGGTTATTTTCGACTGCTAAGTTACTGATAATTTTCCATATAGTGGTGCTATTTGAAAGAAAAATTGTATTTTTGCAAAAGAAATAATAAATATTCTGATGAGAAGGACTTTTATAAAAACGTTGTGGATATGTCTCATGTCATTGATTGGCATTGGGTTCCTCCTCTTTTTCCTGATTTGGTTTGGGGTGATCGGCTATTCACCGGACATTGAAAACCTTCAGAACCCGATCAACAAATCGGCTTCACAAATCTATTCGGCCGACGGAAAGATCATCGGCACATACAATGCTGACAAGGCCAACCGCATACCCGTACCTTACTCCAAGCTTTCGCCCTATTTGGTAAAGGCGCTGGTGGCTACGGAGGATGAGCGATTCTATGAGCATTCGGGCATCGACTTCATCGCTCTCGGACGAGCTATCGTCAAGCGTGGACTGATGGGGCAGACAAGTGCCGGTGGCGGTAGTACGATCACACAGCAGCTTGCCAAGCAGCTCTATTCCGATCCTGCTCAGTCCACTACCCAGCGACTGTTACAGAAACCTATCGAGTGGGTCACGGCTATCAAGCTTGAGCGCAACTTCACCAAGGAAGAGATCATCTCGCTCTATCTCAACTATTTCGATTTCCTCCATGGCGCTGTGGGCATCAAGACGGCAGCCAACACCTATTTTAATAAAGAGCCCAAGGATCTTACCCTCGACGAGGCAGCGCTGCTCATCGGTTTGTGCAAGAATCCCTCGCTGTTCAATCCCGTTCGCTATCCCGAGCGCTGTAAGCAACGCCGCAATGTGGTGTTGGGACAGATGTTCAAAGCCGGGTATCTGTCCAGGGCTGAGTATGAGGAAAATGCGGCTCAGCCCATCGTGCTTCGCTTCCATCGTGCTGACCATAAGGATGGTACCGCCGTCTATTTCCGTGAATTCCTCAGACAATATATGATGATGGATGCACCGAAGAAAGCTGACTATCCATCTTGGAACAAGCGGCAGTATGTCATTGACTCCATCGCATTTGCCACGGATCCACTATGTGGCTGGTGCAAAAAACATACCAAGAAAGACGGCTCTTTCTACAATGTCTATACCGATGGTTTGAAGATTTTCACTACCATTGACTCGCATATGCAGCGCTATGCCGAGGAGAGCGTCTATGGCCATGTGGCACAGTTCCTGCAACCTGCCTTCAATGCTGAGAACCGCAAGAAGCCCAATGCGCCTTTTACGAGCGAGCTGACTCCTGAACAAGTGCGGCAAATCATCGGGCGATCGATTCGGCAGAGTGAGCGCTACCGCAATATGCGGGAGGCGGGAGCTTCGCCCGAGGAGATAGACAAGGCTTTCCATACGCCTACCGACATGTCGGTGTTTACCTATCATGGCGACATCGACACGGTGATGACGCCCTTGGACTCCATCCGATATTATAAGTCGTTCCTCCGTGCAGGATTCATGAGCATGGATCCCCATACGGGGCAGGTCAAAGCCTACGTCGGCGGCATCGACTTTGAGCATTTCCAATATGATATGGTCATGGGCGGACGTCGTCAGGTGGGTTCCACCATCAAACCTTTCCTCTATTCACTGGCCATGGAGAATGGCTTCTCGCCTTGTGATCTCGCTCCCAACGTGCAGCGCACTTATATGGTAGCCGGACAGCCGTGGACACCACGCAATGCCAACCATAACCGCTATGGTCAGATGGTGACGCTCAAATGGGGTCTTGCGCAGTCCAACAACTGGATTTCGGCTTATCTGATGAGTAAGCTCAATCCCAATCAATTTGTCTCCATCTTGCATAAGTTTGGCATCAACAATCCCGATATCTATCCTTCCATGTCGCTCTGTCTTGGTCCGTGTGAGGTGTCGGTGGGTGAAATGGTGAGTGCCTACACCACTTTCGCCAACAATGGTATCAGAGTGGCTCCGCTCTTTGTCACCCGCATCGAGGACAACGAGGGCAATGTGGTGGCTGAGTTCCATCCTCGGATGAATGAGGTGATCAGTTCGGAAAGCGCCAACAAGATGCTCGTGGAGCTGATGGCTGTTGTTGACGAGGGTACGGCAGGAAGACTGCGGTATAAATACAATATCCCCGGAGAGATCGGTGGTAAGACAGGTACCACCAACCGCAACTCCGATGCCTGGTTCATGGGCTTCACGCCTCAGCTTGTCAGCGGAGTGTGGGTTGGCGGTGAGGACCGCGACATCCACTTCGACTCCATGCGCATGGGTCAGGGTGCAACGATGGCTTTGCCTATTTGGGCTTATTTCATGAAGAAGGTCTATCGCGATCCCTCATTGCCTTATAAGCCCACGGCAACGTTTGAGATTCCCGAGGGCTTCAATCCTTGCGACAAAGATGACGACGGCGGACTCGGCATAGAGGAAGTCTACGAATAATAATAAAAGGGGGTGCCCATCTCGGGCATCCCCTTATTTTATAACATTTCTCAATAATTTCGTAACAACTCATCGCTCAATCTTTCGTAACTTTGCACTCGTAAACAAGAGCTTGGCAGAATACCATGCTCATCAACAGAGGAATAACAATTAAAAATACAAACGACCATGAAAAAGACATTTAATGTATCCGGTATGAAGTGCAGCCACTGCGCTGCCAACGTTGAAAACGCATTGAAGGCTGTGAATGGTGTAGCCAGCGCTGAGGCCAATCTTAATGACAAGACGGTTACCGTAGAATTTGATGAGCAGCAGACCAGCGAAGCTGCTCTCAAGGCTGCCGTGGACGCTGCCGGCCGCTATGAGCTGACCGACTAATTAATAAGGAGAATCTCATTTATGAAGAAAACAATCCCCGTCATCGGCATGGCCTGCGCCAGTTGCTCCGCCAATATCGAGCGCAAACTCAATAGTCTTGATGGCATTCAGCAGGCTTCGGTCTCTCTTCCGGGCAGAAGTGCGCTTATCGACTACGACCCCGCCAAGATCTCTCTTGAGGATATGAAGCGGGCTGTCAACGGCATCGGCTATGACCTTGTCATTAAGGCTGACCGCAGTGCGGTGGAGATAGAGCGGAGAGCCTACACGTTGTTGAAGCGCAAGACGGTCTTGAGTTGGCTTTTCGCTGCATTGTGTATGTCGCTTTCCATGCACTGGCTGCGCATTGGCGACGCCTCGCTGACCAATCAAGTGGAGTTGCTCTTGGCTTTAGCCAATATCGTCGTCTGCGGTTGGACCTTCTACCGCACAGCTTGGCGTCAGCTGCTCCATGCCACTGCCAACATGGACACGCTGGTGTGTCTCTCCACTGCCATCACCTTCCTCTTCTCTGTCTTCAACACATTTTGGGGCGAGCAGACGTGGGGCAGCAAGGGCATCGGGTGGCATACCTATTTCGACGCTTCGATCATGATCATCACCTTTGTGCTCACCGGCCGTCTCTTGGAGGAGAAAGCCAAGGACGGCACCGCCTCCAGCATCCGGCAGCTCATGGGCATGGCTCCCAAGACGGCCCACATCGTCGAGGACGGGCAGGTGAGAGAGGTCCCTGTGTCGACGATAGAGAAAGGCGATGTCCTCGAGGTGCGCCCCGGCGAGAAGGTGCCTGTCGATGGTGAGGTGATCAGTGCCGAGAGCTTTATGACTGCCGACGCTGCCTATGTCGATGAGAGCATGATCACCGGTGAGCCAACACCAGCCGAGAAGAAGAAGGGCAGCAAGGTGCTGGCCGGTACCATTCCCAGCCAGGGTAAGTTTCGTATGCGGGCCCGTGAGGTAGGGGAGAACACGGCGCTGGCTCATATCATTCAGATGGTGCAGCAGGCTCAGGCTTCCAAGGCTCCTGTTCAGCGCATTGTCGACAAGGCTGCTTTGGTCTTCGTACCAGTGGTGGGCGGCATCTCTGTGCTCACCTTTGTTTTGTGGTTGCTTATTGGTGGCAGTGCGATGATGCCGCAAGCCATCCTCTCTGCCGTGGCTGTGCTCGTCGTGGCCTGCCCGTGTGCGATGGGCTTGGCAACACCTACGGCATTGATGGTGGGTATTGGCAGCGCGGCACAGGATAAGGTGCTCATCAAGGATGCCACAGCTCTGGAGCGTCTGCGCAAAGTAGACGCATTGGTCACTGACAAGACCGGCACACTGACGATTCCCAATCAGAATGTCGACTTCACCAAATCCGACGATCTGCCTTTGGAAGAGCGCGAGCAGCTCAAGCCACACACTGCTGAGGCCATGAAGCAACTCCGGGAGTGGGGGATCGAAGTGTGGATGATGAGTGGCGACAAAGATGAGGCTGCCCGTTATTGGGCTCAGAAGGCTGGCATCAGCCACTATAAGAGTAAGGTGCTGCCAACGGACAAAGAGGAGATGGTGCGCAAACTGCAAAGTGAGGGTAAGACGGTGGCCATGATTGGCGACGGCATCAACGACACTCAGGCTTTGGCACTCGCTGACGTGAGCATCGCCATTGGCCGTGGCACTGATGTGGCCATGGATGTGGCGCAGGTGACGCTCATGGGTGACGATCTCCGTGCCATTCCCAACACCATCATACTCAGCCGCAAGACCGTGAAGATGATTTGGGAAAACCTTTTTTGGGCATTCATCTATAACATTGTCTGCATTCCGTTGGCAGCCGGAGCCCTGCGCTTGTTTGGCATTGATTTCCAGATCACGCCGATGTGGGCCTCCGCTCTCATGGCTTTCTCGAGTGTCAGCGTGGTACTCAACAGCCTCAGATTGAAGTTTGTCCTTAGACACAGGCAATAAAGTTTTCAAGCCCCCGGATTAGCTGGTAGAAACTCTGTCATCGCAATATGCTGAAGAGTATTGCGTTATCTTCATCAGATATTTTATAATACGAAAGCAGTATGATGACGCATGAGCAAAGATGGATGATGATGTGGCAGATGTATATGGATTTTCTGCACAACAATAAACGGCGGCCGTCGAAATATCAGCCGGAAGAGCGGGATCTGGTCAACTGGGCCAAGCACAACCGTAAGTTAGTCAACAAAGGTGAATTGAAAGACGATCGGAAGGCACGTTTTGACCAACTCGTTGCTGAGGCAGAGAAATATCAGCGTGTCAATCAGCATCAATATATCAATGGAGAAAGTACACATGAACAAGCCTTACCCCAGCAGCCTCACCCCCAACCCCTCTCCAAAGGAGAGGGGAGTAGAATGCTCTGCGGGTGTTGACTTGCATTGGCTTGTTGAGAGGGTGTCTTGAGACATATTACTCCCCTCTCCTTCGGAGAGGGGTTGGGGGTGAGGCTGCCGCCTTCTTCAGCGCATTGTATTTCTGTAGATGCTGTTGTGCTTTCTCTGCTGCTGCAATGGCATTGGGGTTGGTGGGTGCTTCCTCGGGAGTGATGCGCATGGTGCCGGCCGCATGGATGAGGTCCTTCACCACCTCGCCGCCGACGATGAGTCCGGCCGCTGCGGGGACAAAGGCGTCGCTCGCGGGAATGTCGCGGCGCTCGGTGCATTTGCGCATGTCCTTGTTGGGGCAGATGCAGTGGAAGCGGCAGGAGATAGTGTCGTCATCGATCTGCTTGAGCGGCTCCTCGTCGCTATAGACTACCTTGAGGTGAGGGATATGCAATCGGCGTAGTTTCTTACGGATGACCTTTGCCAACGGATCCATCTTGGTCTTGTTGATGTCGGCCACTCGGAAAGCGGTGGCATCGAGCTTGTTGGCAGCCCCCATGCACGAGATGATGGGGATGTGGAGGGCATAGCAGCGCTTGATGAGTTCGAGCTTGGCAGTCACAGTGTCTACGCAGTCCACGACATAGTCGTACTGGCTGAGATCGATCTCGTCGGCGTTGGAGGGCATGTAAAACATCTGATGCTTATGCACGATGCACCGGCGGTTGATGTCGTGGATGCGTGCCTCGGCCACGTCGACCTTATGCTGTCCGACGGTGGAGATGAGCGCATAGATTTGCCGGTTGACATTGGTAAGGCAGACGCGGTCGTCGTCGAAGAGATCTATCTCGCCGACTCCGCTGCGCGCCAATACTTCCACCACATATCCACCGACGCCGCCAATGCCGAAAACGGCTACACGTGAGCCGCTGAGCGTGTCGATGGCGGGCTTGCCAAGAAGCAACTGTGTGCGGGAAAACTGATTTTGCATCTCTTTGTATTCCTTCTAATACCTATTATATATATAATAAAGTGTGTTCGGGCTGCAAAGGTACAAAAAAATCGTGAAACGACCAAGAAGGCATTAACTTCTTGAATGTTGCCGGAAATACGCCTTGATGTCGTTGTCAATGTCTACCAGGCTGCGCTTGCCCGTGACATAGGGCTTAACGAGCATGGTCAGCACATAGGTGACGCATCCTGTCAGAGCCGCGGCTGCAAAGTTGAGAATCTCGCTGTGGATGAGCCCCGCGCTGAGAAAGGCCACCATCACGATGATGGGCACGATGGCCAGCAGCCAGTCGCCGGCGGTGTTCATCTTCAGGGCGTTTTCTCTTTCCTGGCGCAAATGCTGCGGTGCACAGGCGATGAGCTCACTTTTGTGCTCAGCCCAGTATGTCTCAAAGTTGTCGTTGTTGTTTTTAGCTTCCATGGAGTTGATGATTATTGCCTGCAAAAGTACATGAAATCTTTGAGAGTAGCAATAGTTTTGCCGTATCTCTTATCTTTTTCGTAAAATCCGTGATTGAAATTTTGAGATATAGTAATTTTTATGTAAGTTTGCATCAATAAAAGTGCTAAACAACGATACTATGAATATATGTGTTTTTTGCGGTGCCCGTCCCAACTTCATGAAGGTGGCGCCGGTGATTCGTCAGATTGAGAACCTGCGCCGTGAGGGCAAGCCGGTGGAGAGTCAGATTGTCTATGCCGGCATTGCCAATGACCCGACGCTGGAGGACAGTCTTTTCAGCGACTTGGGCATCAGACGCCCCGATGTCTTCTTAGGTGTGGATTGTGTCAATCTCAATGAGCTCACAGGGCAGGTGATGTCAAAGTTCGAAGTCTGTCTCCAGGATCATCCAACGGATGTGGTCGTGGTTGTCGATGATCTCGCCTCGACGATGGCAGCGTCTATCGTCACGAAGAAGCAGGGCATCAAGTTGGCGCACATCGCTGCCGGTACGCGCAGCTTCGACATCAGCATGCCAAAAGAGATCAACCGACTCGTCATCGACGGACTGAGCGACATTCTCTTCACGGCCGGCATCAGCAACAACTCGATCGCCAACCGCGAGGGTGCCGAACTCTCAAAGGTGTATATGGTGGGCAACATCCTCATGGACAACCTGCGCTATTGCCATACCCGCATCGAGCAGGCTACGCTGCCCGACGAGGTGGCTCACGTGGTCACGGCAGAGGATGGCAGCCTGAAGCCTTACCTGGTCTTCACGATCAACCGCAAGGCGCTGCTCGCTGACAAAGACAATCTGAAAAATATGATCATGGCACTGGTCCGAGCAGCCGGTGACACGACGATCATCGCCCCGCTGAGAGGACTGGCCGTGGAGACGATCATGGGGCTGGGACTGAGAGAGCAGCTCAATCTGAAAAACTTCCATATCGTCACCCCGTTGGGCTATCTGGCTTTCGCACGTCTGACGCGTCATGCCAGCGGTATCATCACAGACAGCGGCAATGTGGCTGAGGAGGCTACCTTCAACCAGGTGCCGTGCATCACGCTCAACAGCTATACCGAGCATATCGAGACGGTGAAGATCGGCACCAATGTGCTGGTCGGCGAAGATGCTGAGAAGCTCGAAGAGGCTGTCGGCAAGATGGCCGCCGGACAGTGGAAGCAGGCCGGCATCCCCGACAGATGGGACGGACGCACGGCGGAGCGCATCGTGGAGGTGCTGATGAATGAGTAAAATGCCCTGCGGGTGATAAATCCTCATGTGAAAAGCTATCCATGGATAATGTAGACGAAACATTTAATGTTGAAAACGATGTAACCGCGTAACTCAAGTCTGGTTTGAGTTACGCGGTTATATTTTTTTTCGCTGATCAACAAATGCGAAACGACTATTTTACTGTATCGAATTCGGCATATTTAGAGAAACGTCCCTTCACCAACTCAAACTTGCCGACAATTAGAAGTTTACTAAGAATCTTACTTTGTTGATAGTTGTGAACGTCTATCAGCCTTTAAACGACATTTTTTCCACCTTACTAACCGAGATGTTTTGCTAACTTTGCAACAAGAATTCCTTTAGCAAAAGAGATTAATCAAAACCAAAAACTAAATATGCAACAATTCAAGCTGATCTTATCGCTGCTGGCGATGCCATTGTTCATGATGGCGCAAGCCCCGTCGAAGACATGGAATCCCAATCTCTCCGGAGGACGTTATCAAAATCCGATTATCAATGCCGACTATAGTGATCCAGACGTGTGCCGCCATGGCGATGATTACTATATGACATCATCATCGTTTGCCTGCTTCCCGGGCCTTCAGATACTCCATTCTACCGATTTGGTCAACTGGACTATCGTTGGTGCGGCATTGAAAGACCATTACCCTGTGCTGCCACAATATCGGGGGACAGATCTTGATTATCGCAACAAGATACAGCATGGCAATTACATGTGGGCACCGTCGATACGTTACCACGATGGTTGGTATTATATCTATTGGGGTGATCCTGACCAAGGTATATTCATGGTTAAAACCCAGGATCCGCGTGGCGAATGGTCTGAGCCGGTGCTTGTCAAGGAAGGCAAGGGACTGATCGACTGCTGTCCACTTTGGGACACCTGAGTTCGGGATAAGAAAAGGGTCTTAAAAGTTTGGTAATCTCGCATAATTT